>Ga0208942_1000019_pt1 | contig 88925 bp, 97 predicted proteins | sample GreLakmeSU08MSRF_FD_187704 | JGI IMG/M metagenome (GOLD analysis project Ga0208942, IMG submission 187704) | Freshwater lentic microbial communities from great Laurentian Lakes, MI, USA - Great Lakes metaG SU08MSRF (SPAdes) | ecosystem: Environmental > Aquatic > Freshwater > Lake | place: Great... | reverse complement strand
ATATGTAAACTAGGTACACAAAAAATAATGCTGTCAGATCGCCCTGCAGTTTGGTGCTCAAGACACTTTGTAGTGTTTCCTACTAAAGAGTAAAAACATAATCCAGACGGCTTCTGGATTATGTTTTCAATTGGAGTACTAGAGAAATAGAATTCATCTAGAACAGATCCTCTAGTTTGATGTACGAAGCGATCATGTGCGTGAGCAAATAATGACGGTCACTACTACTGAATTTCTTAAAGTCCACTTCTGCGGACACTTGGATATACTGACCTTCCCTGTCTTTCCAGTAGTCATAACCACGCTCATCCATCGAAGCATAGATAGTATACAGCCCACGAATTTCCTCTTTTCCCCATACCTTTGCTACTGACTTCTTCATTTCTTCATAAACTTCCTCGTCCATTCGTTCGATACCAAATTAAGCCCTGATGTCGAGGAAAAATCCGAATAAATAAAGTCTGTGATATTAGTTCTAGCAAATGTTAACGCTTGTATACTCATTACGTTAAACCTCCGCCACTTATTACAAATACGGGACTTGCTCCACCAGTCACGCATAAAAGCGTGGCTAACCCATACTGTGATAACGTGCGGTTACCTGTACTAATAGTACCGGCTAATCTTAGCGTCACGTTTGTTCCTTGAGTTATCGTTTGATTAGAGGATGAATTATTGATTTTATAACGACATAATAAGAACCCGTACCTTGTTCTATTTTTAGTTTCCCACCTATAGTTGTCATAATATCTCCTACAATTCTTTAGAGTCTTTTAGAGTTTTAATACACCAGAAATCAGCGGCTAGATTTTCATCTAATAAAAATTCATAGGGAAAGTAACAGTAACCTTTATCCCCCCAAGCCTCTCCCCAACTGTTTCTAACGATCCAATGTCTCTTATTGTCATCGTAACCTACGAGCAGCACCGCATGACCACCTAACATAAGCTCTTTTTTCTTGTTGGGCATAGGAACAAAACCTGTTTTCGCCACAGCTTCAGATTCAAAGGATTCATAGATACAAAAACCAAAAACAATCGTGTTACCTGAAAACAAACAATGTTTTAAGTCATACACTATTTGATTAACACGCCCATAAAAAGCATTAGGTAGTGAATTTAATTCGGCTTTTTTATATATTGTAGTGGGTGGTTTAACAGTAAACTTTTTTATATCGTACTGCCAGTCTTTCTCAGAGCAGTAGCCATATTTTGCTACAGCTTTAAGAGAGTTAGTGATTGTCGCACCAGAGTCCTCACTTACAGTACGGTGATATACTCTTGAATTGTAATATTGAAAAAGTCTTGAGGGCATATAAGTTTGTATATGCCCTCTAATCTGCTCAAATTGCACAGAAGCTAGTACGGCATTAGCTGTACAAGAACCTAACTCACCTTGATTATATACAAGTGGACAGTATTGCCTATGGTCTACTGCCGAAGGCAATTTTATTTTATTACCTATTAAATAAAGCTTATCCCGTGGTTCAGGAACACTTTTTATCCAGCCGTACTTGTTTAATTTTTGTTTTTTGTTAAACAGTTTTTTGAAAAAATTCCTCATGACTGCCTCACTTTCAACTTAAGTTTTAGGTTTTAAATACTAAATTTGATAAGGAATTTAACTGATGAGATTTTATTAAGAGTAGGTGTAATATTTAATCTATATATAGATTAAATACTGCTTCAAGGAGCCTACCAATTAACGAATTAATAAGAGGAGAAAAACATGGCTCAATTTGTTCTTAATACCGATTCGCCGTTTCGACTTGGTACATTATCATCTGATCCGACAAGCGCGGAGAATGGGACTTTTTATTATAACGATTCTGACAATGTGATTCGTCTTTTTACGGATAGCTCTTGGGACGCATTGGCAGGAAAAAGCTATGTTGATTCCGTTTCTTTAGGTTAAAAGCTATCTAAAAATAGATGGTCCATTATTATTGGCTTCAGGAAGTGAATTAATAATTCCCTCCGATGGCGAATTAACTATTCCTGCAATATAATTTTTATTCCGTAATTAAATATTAAAATAAAATAGGAGAAAGAAATGGCTAATGAATTGAAGACAAACTCGCCGCTCAGAATAGGCTCCCTAGCCTCTGATCCGGCGAGTGCAGAACTAGGGACAATTTATTATAACACATCGGAGGGGGTATTTAAACAATATATCCTGAGTGGTTGGCAGGCTGTTTCTGCAGGTGTAACGGGCGACACCGGATACACTGGTTATACAGGTCCGCAAGGCGTACAAGGCGCACAAGGCGATCAAGGTCTGCAAGGTGACACCGGATACACCGGATACACTGGTTATACAGGTCCGCAAGGTGACCAAGGCGTACAAGGCGTACAAGGCGCACAAGGCGATCAAGGTCCTCAAGGCGACCAAGGTCTGCAAGGTGACACCGGATACACTGGCTACACTGGTTATACAGGTCCGCAAGGTGACCAAGGCGTACAAGGCGCACAAGGCGATCAAGGTCCTCAAGGCGACCAAGGTCTGCAAGGTGACACCGGATACACCGGATACACTGGTTATACAGGTCCACAAGGCGACCAAGGCGTACAAGGCGTACAAGGCGATCAAGGTCCTCAAGGCGATCAAGGTCTGCAAGGTGACACCGGATACACCGGATACACTGGTTATACAGGTCCACAAGGTGATCAAGGCGTACAAGGCGCACAAGGTGATCAAGGTCCTCAAGGCGACCAAGGTCTGCAAGGTGACACCGGATACACCGGATACACCGGATACACTGGTTATACAGGTCCGCAAGGTGACCAAGGCGTACAAGGCGCACAAGGCGATCAAGGTCCTCAAGGCGACCAAGGTCTGCAAGGTGACACCGGATACACCGGATACACTGGTTATACAGGTCCACAAGGCGACCAAGGCGTACAAGGCGTACAAGGCGATCAAGGTCCTCAAGGCGATCAAGGTCTGCAAGGTGACACCGGATACACCGGATACACTGGTTATACAGGTCCACAAGGTGATCAAGGCGTACAAGGCGCACAAGGTGATCAAGGTCCTCAAGGCGACCAAGGTCTGCAAGGTGACACCGGATACACCGGATACACCGGATACACTGGTTATACAGGTCCGCAAGGTGACCAAGGCGTACAAGGCGCACAAGGCGATCAAGGTCCCACAGGTCCATCATCATTACAAGCGGCATATAACAATTCAGCAACTATAACTACAGATTCTAGTCATGGGTCAGTTACGATTTCAGGTTCTGAATCAGTAGTTATTGATGCCACTAATGGTGTACGGGTGGTTTCTTCGATCACTACTGTCAGAGGCGTTATATCAGATCAAATTAATAGTACAAGTATCGGTGCTCAGATAAATATGCGTAAAGCGCGGGGTACGCAATCTGCACCTTCAGGCGTACAGACTAATGACAATCTTGGTGCTTTAAAAATGTGGGGTTATCACAGTGGTGGTGCTTATTCTACAGACAGTCGCGCTTCAATTACTGGTACAGCAACCGAAACGTGGACCAGTAGCGCACAAGGTACAAGACTAGCGTTTCAAACTACAGACAATACAACGATTACTCCTAAACAGCGCATAATGATTGACCAGAATGGTTGGGTAGCAATCGGAAATGTTATACCGACCGCCTTATTATCAGTAGGTTCAAGTGCAATTAAATTTCAAGTAGATGGCAACGGCAATTTAATAAAAATAAATGATGTGTCGTATAGCTTTCCTGCTGCTCAAGCCGCTAGTGCTAATGCTGTTCTAGTAAATAATGGTTCAGGGGATTTGAGCTGGTCTGTGACAGGTATAATCACATTATTAAATAGTGCAGGGACAACTGTAAATTTAGGTCAGGTAGTAAAAATTACATCTACTGATATCTTAGGTTTAGCTGTAGCTACTGATGCAACATTAGGGGATAGGCATCTAGGTATCGTTCAAGAGCTTACGATTGGTAGTGGTAGTACGGGTGTTGTAGCTGTTGGATTAGGAACAATCGTATCAGGTATGACTGGTTTAACCCCTGGTGCTTTGTACTACGTCAGCAATTCAGCAGCGGGCGATATGGTCACTACGCTTACTACGTTCTCTGAAGGAGATAAGGTATATGCTGTTGGTAGAGCACTTAGCAGTAGTGACATTTCTTTTGATCCACAATTTAAATTTGAATACTAATTACCAAATTATATTGCCCTAATTATTCGGGGAGGCAGATTGTCTGCCTCCCCTTATTTTTTTCGATATATGGAGGCAATTTGACAGAAGAAATTATTTCAAATCTTCTAAAAAAGATTGAAAATTTAGAGAAAAGACTTAAAATATTAGAAAGAGATAAAATTAAAGAAAAAAGATTGAGGCAATTAGGATATAAGAAGAAGTGAATGAATTTAATCCCCTTAAGTTAATAGAGGAATCCATCAAAGGTGGATTCGATCCTGCATTAGTTACTGATGTAGATGAGAGGCAATTACCTTGGGCAAAAAATGCCTACGAGTGGGTAACGGGTTCTGAATTTCTAAATATTAAATCCATTTTCCCCCTACAGTTACAAGTCATATTGAAATTATTTGGCGATGTCTGTTTTTATTGCTCAAATGAAGATTTCTGCAATAAAGAATGGAATGTAAACTTAGAAGTTGGAAATATTTTAAGTGAAATTCAGCTACTTGAAGATGGTTTATGTCCTAAGTGTCATAAATCTAGGTTAGATCAGTATCATGATAAATTATTTTTTTTCCCTGATGAAGTAGATCTTTTATGGGGAATGCGTAGCGGAAAGTCAGCAGTAGCGGGTGGGATGATCGCAACATATGTTTTACACCGTATGTTACGGTTACCTAACCCCGCTGCTTATTTTGGTGCATTGCAAGGACAAGAGCTTTATATGCGATTTGTCGCTATGACACTGAGGCAGGCAAAGCAAACTAACTGGATGCATTTTACTCGCGGTGTTCAGAACTCAGACTGGTTTAGTCAGTATCATGATTTTATGAACTACCATAGTCGTAAGAAAGGAGTTGAATTAGTTCGCTGGTTAAATGAAGGGTTTGCCTATGTACACAAGGGCATCATTGGTTACGTTGTAGGATCAGCAAATGATGTTGAGCGTGGTAGAACAGCATTATTTACCAGCATAGACGAGATTGGTTTGTTTGAAGGCGATATGGAATCTCGCCAGCATAACCCACATGAAACTTATACGACTTATGAAAAAGCATCTGCGACGATTAGGTCTGCCGCTAGAAAAAAATTCTTAGCGGGTGACTTTAATGCACCGACAGCCTGGATGACTGTACAATCATCTACTAAATCCAAAACCGACTATATCATGCGTCTTATAAAATTAGGACGTACAGACCAGACGAAAGTTACTTCCCATAAAGCATCTTGGGAAGTGAATCCTAATTTAGATGTAGAATTCTTAGAGAATGAACGTAAAAAAGATCCCCAGACTTTTAACCGTGACTACGGTAGCGAACCGCCATTTGCTAAAGATCCATTTATAGATAGTTTTGAACTAGTTAATAATTCAGCCATGCTGGAAATACCCAATTGGAGTGCAATTACAAAAGAGGCAGGGAAACTTGGTGATTATTTAAGCTGTGTGAATATGGGCGTCTCTAGAAACATACCTTATTGCTTATCTATAGATATGGGACGTAGTGATTGTGGTTACGCTTTAAGTCTTTTGAAATTAAAAGAAGATGATTTCTCAGTTGTACAGGTAGCTGGTTTATGGGCTATTTATACTCAAAAACCCCGCCTAGTAGACTTCGATGGTATGTTTAATGATTTTGTCCTGCCCTTATGTGAAAAACTTAATATAAAACTCGTGATATATGACCAATGGCAAAGTATGGGACATATAGACACGCTAAAGAAAAAAGGTGTCAATGCACTGCAATATTCGATGGCTTATAAAGACTTTATGCAGTTTAGGAGCAATCTATATCAGGGCAAATTAGAAAATATTACGCCGGAGATATCTTTTGAAAAAGTAGAGTCATCACCTAGACCGGTTGAGGAAATATTATATGAAAATCCTTGCCTGCATTTACTTTGGCAATGCCTCTCAGTGAGAGAGGTAGGCAATAAAATAACTAAAGGTGATGGACACGACGATATCTTTAGAGCTGTTTCGCTCGGTTGTACTTTTCTTTGGGATCCAAAAATAAAATCTGAATTTGAGTATAAAGGCGGTATTGCGCTTTCTAATAAAGTTAAGCAGCAAGGCGGTGGGTTAGTTATGGCAGGCGGTTCTAGGAGTACTCGTTCCATGTACCAAACTAATATAAATAGAAACCCCGCCGTGGTCAGTCCTACAGGACGAGTTTTGGGATCGTTTATAGGCAGAACGAACAAAAATTAATAACATATTAAAAACCCCCATACCCCTACAGGAAATTGACTTTAGTGTCAAACTACACTGTGATTCTAAATTTAATTGCCTCGTCTAATGTGCTAAAAATTAGACTGGGCATTTTTCCTATTTTTTTGTTTTTGAATTGTGTTTGCCAGCGACCATCTTTTAATTTTAAAATATGTTGTCTACATACTCTAAAATTTCCAAAGAAAAAAATTCTAAACCATATTTTAAAAACGCCATGTATAATGGTTTAGATTGATATCTTTTGTGATTCCGGCAGATAATATGAACAAAGGCGTCATCATTCCAACGCAGCAAACCAGCACTTCGGACGAGAACCTTCACCGTCAGGACAAGAGTGATTAAATGCTTCGGTTTGTGCCTCTAGAGATTCATGATCTAAATTCTTACCTGGAATTAAATCGTAGTCCCATTTAGACGCACCACACAATGCAGCCGCCACAAATGTATCTAATCGACACTGTGCTGCTGGGTGCTCATTGTCAGTAACATTTACAACAGAAGTGTCTGGTGTGTCGAAACTGACCTTTTCATGTTTAAGGACAGCTAAAAGATTAGCCAAAGATTTTCCAGCAGCCAATGATCTCGCACAGATGTCACGACTTTTTGCCGTTTTAAAATTAAGATCACATTTTTTCTTAAGAAGATCAGGTACTACATCGTCTGCTATTAGAGAGAGCTGGGTGTTGTCTGTAAATATTTTTTGAGCACAGGCACCTGTAGCGTGCATGTCGGATTGACCTTCGTTAGCTGCCCAGTCGGTGACAAAGGGGAATCCACTGAGGTGATGCCCAAGCTCGTGGCAAAGAACCAATGCGAAACCGTCTTGCGTCACTTCAGGTCTACGCGCCAACCCACCGAACATGTGTACTTCCCACTCCGTGGGTGAGTTCTGTTGTGCATATGCATTTACTGTATTGTCACGCCAATGTTTTTCAACTTTTAATGACACACCAAATTTTTTAAAAATAGGTTGATATACTTTTTCTGTATCTGAAATAACTTTATTGAATTGTTCTTGGGTTAAACCGGCATCGGCGTTTAGACTAATCTCCTGATCTAAATTGTTTTCAGGCATAAAATTTGTACCGTGAAGGCTATTGAAAAATAAAGTAATCGCAACCAAAGTTTTCATAGTAAACTCCGTAATTTAGAATATTTTATCCATGCCAAATAATCTATGTTGACCAGTCAGCCAATGAGATTAAATTTAACGAGATTAATTTGGAGGTGATTTATGAAGTCGTTAGACGTTTTCTTGGTAGTGAAGGATTATCCAGATATTTTTACTGAAGTTGAGCGTGTTTTTTCTAGCTTAGAGAGTGCGGTAGATTACATAAACGATTCTTATCCATACTTTGTATATTATTCAGACAAAGATTTTTATGCTATGCCTGATTTATCGGACGAAGATTTAGAGACTGAAGAAAGATATTATATATTAGAACGTCCACTTTACGATTAAGGAAGATTAATGTTAGGATTAACTGTTTTTAACACATTAGCATTGTTAGTCATCGGATGTTGGGTAGTGCTACACATTAAAAAAAGCTTAACTACTTGGGATATATTTACTGAAATAGAAGCCCAGCTTTCTCAATTAAAAGAAAAAATAGCTTTGCTTGAGCCTGTGGATAAGGTTAAAAAGAAAAAGTCTAAAAAGTTTGTAAACTAAGACATATATATATATATAGGTAGGTCTATGTTATCCTTTGATAATTTAGGTAATCTCGGTCGTCTTGGTAATCAAATGTTTCAGTACGCAGCTCTAAAAGGCATTGCACGCAACCGCAAATTTGATTTTTGTATTCCCGCAAAACAATATATTGAAGATAACATCCAAAATGTTTTCAAATTTAAATGCAATAAACTCATAACAAATAACTTTAGCACAGCAGAGCCACATTTTCATTTTTCTGAAAAACTATTTAATACTTGTGAAAATGACGTAAATTTATTTGGTTATTTTCAATCGGAAAAGTATTTTGCGAATATAAAAGAGGAAATAAGATCGGATTTTTCATTCGATTCGGACACTAGTAATTTCTGTAAAAGATATTTGAAAACGATCCATGATGGATCTGAGTTCATCAGCCTTCATATAAGGCATGGCGACTATCAAAAAATACCTCATATACATCCGATGTTAGATGTCGATTATTATGAAAAGGCTTTATCTTTTTATGATAAAACTTTACCCGTATTAGTTTTTTCAGATGATAGAGACTGGTGTAAATCGGTATTTAAAGGCGATAGGTTTTTTATTCAAAAAGGAGATACTAAGACTGACTTATGTCTTATGTCTTTATGTAACCATCATATTATAGCTAACAGCACTTATAGTTGGTGGGGAGCATGGCTTTCTAAAAGTACGCAAGTAATTGCACCTAAGACTTGGTTCTCACCTAGCATTACTCACGATACGTCCGATTTATACTGTCCTAGTTGGAATCTCATCTAAGATTAAATTATATTACACGCCTTATTCTTTTAATACACATTATAACTAGAGCGATTTCGGAGGGCATTATGCGTAAGTATTTGCTGTCAGCATTTGTGTTTTTATTTTCGTGTGGTCAAGAGAATAAAAAAAGTCCAGAGGTACAACCATCAGAACAGCCCGTGAAGGTTGGCGATCAGAGTATCTATGTTATGGACCCTACTCAATCAGACAAATTTTTAAATAAAAGTGAGTTTAATGTTTTAGTCACAGAACAAGATGATGAAGGTACTACTTTTAAAGTCGATGGGTTTGCGGAGACAAAATTTAATAAAATAAAATTTGGAGTAGTAAAAAAAGTACCAAATGAAATTTTAACTATGGAATTTTTAGAAAAAATACGAGAAGAAAAAAACTATCAAAGCACTATCTTTAGCTTAGAATATCTTGGCGTGGAAGGAGAATGTGACGTACTGAAAATATCAAATATTCAAGATTTAAATTTCATAACTGTAAGAGCCACACTCTGCACTACCACAAAAAATGTACCAAAAGCACAAGCAGATTTTAAAATTCTTGGTGTCGGTGTTACCGCTACCTACCTTCTAAAGAATTAAGGTCTTTACAAGCAGGGCTACTGTTATAAATAGTAGCTTCCTGCATCTCTTTTATAATTTTTTTCTTAGCGCGAAATTTCTTTTGTGCTCGATCACATTTAGCCCTGTACCGTACATTATAACATTCGTGATTTTGACTGGGTGAGCAATTTTTCTGAATTAGCATTTTGGGCTTATACAAGCTGCCGCAAAAATCACAATTCCGCATCGAAATATCCGCCATTTCCGCTACCCCATCTTAGTTTTTAAGTTAGTCCTCAAGCCTACCTCAAAAAAATAGACTTGCAACAGAAAAATTTAGATTTGAAAATCAATAACTTATGTTTTTAACTAAAGTTTTTTCTTAAAAGAACCGATAAGTACAAAAAGGAGAAGTTATGACTTCCAAAAAATATGAAATTTGTAGGCGTGTTGCTAAAAACATAAAAAAATGTAGACAAGCAAAAAATTGGTCACAGGAAGATCTAGCGAAAAGATTAAAGGTATCGCTGCGATACGTTGCGATACTGGAGCAAAATGCCCGTAATCTAAGCCTTGCATCTTTGATGCGTATCGCTGAATCTCTGCAGGTCGATATCGAAGACCTAGTATGCAGAAAGTCCGCTTCGCTAAAATTAGCGATTAATATTTTAAGAAGTAATTTAGATGAAGAAAATAATCTTGATAATGAAAAACCTGACTAAAAAGGTGCCAGCAAAGCACCCCCAAGTAATATCTCATGATTTAAAATATTGGTTATGTAGGCAAGAGGTAAAAACTAGGTTTTAATTGTTTTAAATTGGCGAGCCTTCCTTTGAAAGGTCTTTATCCAGTCCGCAAAACTGGCGGGTCTGTACCCCAGCAATGTCTCAGAATGCCTGTAGCTGTCATAAGCCTCATGAGCCTGAGCGTTCGACAGAAAACGGTTCTGCTGCTGCTGTTTGGTAACTTTGCTCATTTACTACCTCCTTAGCCTAATCTTTAAATTCAAGCGTAATCATCATCTCGCTCGTACTCTGGTTCGTCGTAGTTAGAAATGCTTTCAACCTGAATTTCATCGAACAAATAATTTTCGATATACCATTTGACGTAGGGATCTTTCGCATCGCAGGTAATCTCCTCGACTTCGGCATAGTCGTTACCTGCATCAAACCCTCTTGATCCCCAATATTCATAAGCACCAATTCCATCGTTTCTCTTTAACCATTTTGAGATAGAGATTTCGACCTCGTAATCCTCCACCTCGACGATTACCGTAGATTCAGGCGCGGTGAAGTACAAAGAGGTAGGTAAAGGTATTTTTTTAAAATTTGTAGCTAGTAGCCAATCAGACAAATATTTGTCGTCGTGCATAAGCCTACGCTGCTCATCCGTTAGATTTTTGCCGCCCATGTCGTTAAAGCATTTTAAAACCCAAGAAATAGCTATGCTGCGTAAATTATCCATATTTAACCCCCGCATGTAATATAACTACTTATCGGAGCATTTTATAAAAACTTTAAATAAATATTGGTTCCACTCGCATATTTTAGGCTCTTTTCTCCGCGAAAACGCGACGAACATATCCAGTGAGAGCTTCGATTTCAACGTCATTACAGATCGAAAATATGACTTCTTTACAGCCATCGAGCACACGGTCTTCTGCTACCAGATTTTTTTCAGAATGATTTTGTGAATGGCGTTGTAGATAAGTAATTAATTTTATCAATCTGCGCGTAGTTATTGGAAAACTCATTTCACCCTCACCACGACTGAATGCCTGACGAGTAACATCAGCTAAGTCTACAAATTTATTGAAATAAGCTCTGTGTTCTTTTTCAATTTTGAAATGGGCACACAGATAGTCTACTTCATCGTTTTTTGCCATCCAATCGACTTTATAGATCGAAAAACGGTCCAGTGTAGCGAAATTCATAGGACGAGTGTTCGGGAACATCCGACGATATTTTTGCATATTACCGATACTATTGGCTGTCGCTACGATCCTGAAGTTTGGATGTGCAACGACAACTTCGCCAGCTTTTTCAGCTAAAATCAATTTACGTTGTGGCGATGCCGCAGTAATAGGCTGAGTAACTTTATTCAGTAATCCAAGGACGCCAGCCTCGGCATAGTCAAATTCATCAATTATAAACCAATACCCTTGCCGCATAGCTGTGGTAAGAGGACCGTCTACCCAAACAGTTTGACCTTCAATTAATTTCCATGCACCGATCAAATCATTGACCGTCATACCCTCATAACAAGACACACCGAGCAGCGGAATTTCCGTTAGGGCAGCTAGTTGTTCTAATAAGCTAGTTTTACCAGTGCCGGGAAGTCCAGCTATAAGCAAAGCGTCGTTAGCCATTAGGTCTGCTACGACATTTTGTGCGTGCTCACGATAAATGTAATTAGGATCACGCTGTGGGACGAGTTTCAGATCCTCGGCATTTTTTACAGCGACACTAAACATTTTTTTTAATTGATCTGCTAATTGATCTGCAATAGTAAGCGGCTTAGTCTGAACTTTTACGCTTTTGCCGTCGCTGCTATGCATTGCGGCAGTAGTACTAGTAGGCATGGCTGACTTGTGACGACGAGTAGTATTAAACTGTTTGCGTAGGTTTGATACAGTTGGAATGCTGACACTGTATTTTTTAGCAATTGTTGCTAAAGATCCTACTGCATTAGCAATTTCTTCGCGGGTTTCACTGCTCAATCGTCTTGCCATACTCTTACTCCTTTGTTATGCGCCTTTTTGTGTGCGCTTATAACACTCTTATCGGGCTAATAAAAAAAAACTTTAATTTTTATTTTTTGTTTTTAACAAAAGTTCAATAAAATTAAAATGTTATAAAAAATAATATTTTTAAAGTTAAAGTTTTTAACTTTTAAGCCGATAAGATACATATAACAAGCGGAGATATACCATGTTAGAAACCAGCATGAAAAAACTAGCCAGACTTATATCAGGTCAATACAAGATTCAACTCTATTTTGAGGGAAAACAGCCTTGTACTGATGGTAATGCTATCTATCTCCCTGCCCTGCCTGATAAAATCGAGGTCGAATTCCGTAAAGAAATTGAAGGCTTCCTTGACCATGAAGTAGCCCACTGTTTATTCACAGACTTTGGGGTGTCTAAATTTGATAATGATTTACATAGGTTTATGACCAATGCTTGTGAAGACACCCGCATTGAACGACTCATGATCGATAAATATCCAGGTTGCCGCTATAATCTTGATTTTATTAACGAAAAATGGGGCAAAATTAACGAGGAACGCTGGTCTGAACTACCTGCCATTTTTAGAATAGCTGATAATGTACGCAGGGTTATGGACGGCAGAAAACTTAGACTAGATGCGGACACAAAAGCCTTATTTTCAAAAAAAGTTGTGTCACTAGCCCAAACTTTGAACGCAGCAACAACAACTGCCCAAATACACAATATCACTAAAAAAATAACCCAATTAATTCTTAACCCTCCTGCAGACGAAGAAAAAAGCGAATGTGAAAACACCGAAGATAGCGAGGGCGACGAGAAAGGCAAAGGTAGCGATGAAGGCAACGAGGGTAGTGCCGAGGGCAGCGATAGTAGTGAGGGCGACGAGGAGGGCAACGAGGGTAGCGAGGGCAACGAGGGTAGCAACGAGGGCAACGAGGACACCGAAAGTAGAAAAAATAGCAAAGGAAGTAAAGCAGGTCAAAAAACAGGTCAAAAAACAGGAAAAAAACAAGGTAAAGGTAAAAGACCTAAAATTGAGCAGACTGTTAGTGCTGATGATATTTTACAAAATACAGATTCAGATGTTCCAGTAGATATACACAGTTATATCGAATCCCAAGTTCAAAATATACGTCAAGAAAATCAAGATTATATACCAGCAAAATCATCGGCAGATAAAATTGTCGATTTATCTCAAGTAACTAGCTCGTCCTATAAAAGTTTATTATCACCACTTCGCGCACTAATTGATAAAACTACAATTGAATTGGACGAGGTTTTAACTGCCGAATCTGATACTGGATGGCGTACCGAGCAAGATGTCGGAGCAATAAATAATAAGGCACTTGTAAAGGTACTTACCTCACCTGGATATGATCGACCTTTTAAAATGCAAAAACGTGAAGAAAATAGGGACATTAGTGTAACTCTAGTGATTGACCAAAGTGGTTCAATGCATGATGACGACAAAATAAAAACAGCTCAAAAAACAGCAATAATTTTAGCAGAAGCACTTCAATCTCTTGATATTAAAGTTGAAATTGGTGGATTTACTACCACAGGTGAATATAACGTCAGAGGGTCAACACGCCAACAAGGTATTGAATTAACTATTTTCAAAAGTTTTAATTCTGAAAATCTTCAATCTTTGTCGTTAATTAAATCGTCTAATACAAATATTGACGGTGAAAGCATCCGGTATTTTGCCGAGAGACTACATGAACAACCTAATAAAAGAAAAATCATGTTTGTCCTATCCGATGGTCAACCCTTTTGCCCTACATGCAAAACCGCAATTTTAGAAAAAGATCTAAAAAATGCAGTCTCTGATATTGAAAATGTCGGCATTGAAATAGTCGGAATAGGCATACAAACAGACGCAGTACAAGATTTTTACCCAAAAAATATTGTTGTAGAAAAAGCAGACGATTTACCGAAAATTCTGATGAATAAACTCAAAAATATGCTCGCGGCATAAAAAATAAAATTAAAGTTTTATAAATTATTACCGATATGTCTTTATCGAGTGTAGGAGTAATTATGTTAGAAAATAGCATGAAAAAACTGGCAAGGCTGATTAGCGGTCAGTACAAAATAGAAGTATATTTTCAAGGTAAACAACCTTACACAAATGGTAAGGCGATTTATCTCCCAGCATTACCAAATAAAATTGATGTAGAATTCCGTAAAGAAATTGAAGGATTTTTAGATCACGAAGTAGCCCACTGTTTATTTACAGACTTTGGGGTATCTAAATTCGATAATGATTTACATAGGTTTATGACAAACGCCTGTGAAGATTCACGTATCGAAAAACTGATGATCGATAAATATCCAGGATGTCGTTACAACCTAGATTTTATTAACGATAAATGGGGTAAAATTAACGAGCAACGGTGGTCTGAATTACCTGCTATTTTTCGCGTCTGCGATAATGTGCGTAGGATTATGGAAGGCAAATCACTGCGATTAGATAGCGATACTAAAGCGTTGTTTACTCCCGATGTAATCGATCTAGCCCTTAATTTGCGTAACGTAGAAAATACATCTGAAGTACACAAAATTACTAAAGAAATAACGCGCTTGATTATAAATCGTAAAAAAGAGCAAGAATTACAACAAGCCCAAGACGAGCAAGAGGTTCTAGACAAACAAGATGCTCAAGGCGAGCAAGGCGACCAAGGCGAACAGGGCGACCAAGGCGAGCAGGACACTGGCGAACAGGGCGAGCAGGACACTGGCGACCAAGGCGAACAGGACGCACAGGACGCTCAAGGCGAACATGGCGACCAAGGCGAACAGGACGAACAGGACACTGGTGGTGACCAAGGCGAACAGGACGCTCAAGGCGAGGGCGACACTGACGACGAGGACGAGGACGAAATGCACGCTTTAAGCGAACAGGCTATAAGCGAAAAGGAAGCACTAGGCGAACAGGACGCACAGGACGCTCAAGGCGAACAGGACTATAACGTAAATATTTCACTAAAAGATATTATAAATGCGGTTGAGGATATACTAGACGATACACAATCTGATGTGCCAATCGACATACACAGCTATATTGAAGAACATTTAAAATCGATATGTGAGAACGAACAAAACGAATATGTAGCAGCAAAGTTAGCTGCAGATATAACTGTGGACCTATCCAGAAATTTCGATAAAGAGTACCTAAAGGCTGTAGCCCCTTTGAGGGGACTAATAGATAAGACAGCTATTGAGCTAGATGAAATACTGACTGCCGAATCGGATTCTGGTTGGCTCGTAGAACAAGATGTTGGAGCGATAAATAATAAGGCTCTTGTAAAAGTACTTACCTCACCTGGATATGATCGCCCTTTTAAAACACGCAAACATGAAGAAAATAGATCAATAAGCGTCAGTTTAGTAATCGATCAAAGTGGTTCAATGAGAGGCAATAAAATTGAAACAGCAAGAAAAGCAGCAATTATATTAGGTGAATCTCTTAAAGCATTAGACATCAATTTTGAAATTGGCGGTTTTACAACTACTGGTGAACGCATTAAAACCGGAGCGACAAGAAATCAACCACTAGCATTGACGGTATATAAAAGCTTTGATTCAGAAAATATCCAATCTTTGATGGATATTTCCGCCAGCCATGAAAATGTTGATGGTGAGAGTATCAGATTTTTTGCCGATAGACTTTATCAGCAACAAAATAAACGAAAAATCATGTTTGTCCTGTCTGATGGCGAGCCGTGGTGCAACGGGGTAGACCACACTTTACTGGAAAAAGATCTTAAGGATGCAGTACGCGATATAGAATTGGCAGAAATCGAAGTAGTTGGGATAGGCATTGAAACAAATGTTGTTGAGAAGTTTTATCCTAAAAATATAGTTGTCGATAATGTCGAGCAATTGCCTAAAGTTCTCATGAACAAACTTAAAAATATGTTGGGAGCATAGAAGCTAAAAAGAAGTTAGGAGATAAAAAATGGACTTTATTATAAATGGACTGGAAGTTTATGTCGAAGGTGAAGTAACTCCTTATGTCGAAGTGACTAGACACACGCTACATAACCCAAATTGTCGAAAAGGTGTTGTCACTGATCTAAATGTTTATTTGATTGATAAGACTAAAGAAAAATTAGATATAACGGCTTTTCTACCTGAGAGCATCATGTGCCTAATCGAAAAAGAGTTTCTGTCTGATTGGGAAAAGTACCAGGAAGGCGCTTATGATTCTTATATTGATGACTTGTGCGACAGAATGCAAGAAGACAGATACAGATAAAATCCAAATACAGAATAAAAAATAAAAATTTATTTCTAAAGTTTTTTAGAAAAATACCGATAAGTATTTATAACTAAGGGAGGTGATTTATGGGCGCTTTAAAAGAATGGGCTTTAGGAAAAACTTTGGAACTAATGGGACGTGATGGCGTCGATTGCGACGATGAAAAATTATATTCAATATATTGGAATCATGTGTGTTCACATCAAGAAAATCCAGATGCCGAACCTGTGTTACACACACCTAAAGATATGAACCTTAAGGAAGTGCTTAGACTATACTATTATCACGAAAAAAACGTCCAAATTTCCTCGGAATGGGATGCCGGATGGGTGGTAAAAATAGGCGATAGCCATAACGGTTTCACCAGCCAAAGAAATTTCGACGACTTAGACCTAGCAGCAGAATGGCTAAAAATTAAACTAGACGAAAAACTTTCTAAAAAAAATTAAAACATCAGACGCAGTAGCAGCATTAAGTGCTATAACCAATGGCAATATCATCAACTACGATAGTTGCTTCATCTCCTTCAGCATATTTCTTGTTCACGATAATGATCTTCTTACCACCATGTTTAATATAGAAATGCGGCACAGGGGAAAAAGAAAATTCTATATCTTTTTTAGCGAAAATACCCTCAATTGGTTTCCGTAAATCCACAAGATTTTTTCCCTTAGCCAATTCCGCAATTTTCTCTAAAATTGGATGTGCTGCCGCAATGTTATATTTAGCCTGTATTTTGTTAAAAAAGACATCGTATCTCCTTAGTATTTACGTTGGCGGGAACCTAAATTCTAAAGGGTCCTCGCCTGCGGCGAGCCATTCAGCAAAATACTTTACCATCCTAGCGTTTTCAGAATGGTAATTTTTGTCTTCTTGTCGGTCATAAAGTGATTTAAGTCGCTTAGGGGCATACTCAATAAAAAGCTGATATCGTTTGTCGAGATTGGCTAGGTCTTTATCAATCCAGGGGATGCCTGTAACTGTCCAACTAACATTCTTGAAGTGTCGTATTTTAAAATTTGCTTTACCTATTTTTTTAGACGACTTAATTCCCCAAACAAACAAACTGTTTGAGTGCGACAACCGTTCCCGCACTTCAGGTTTTTTATCGCCGTAGAAATAATAAAAACCATCATCCTCAACTGTAACCACGGTGATAACAACGGTATCCTCTGCGCCCTTTTTGTGTGGGTTAGGTCCTTGGACTATTTCAAAGACATCGCCTACGGCGACTTTGAGTAAATCCCTAGCCGTTAATTTGTATTTAGCTTGGATTTTTTTTAGAAAGGACATACTACCTCTATTCTAGAGAAGATTTGCAATTTAATCTTTGCAAGCAATTTACAATTTCAGCTTGCTCTCGCGGCACTACCGTTAGTATCCGAAATATTTTGTAACCGAATACTCTTTACCTCGTGCTTTAAATACCCAAGAGCCTTTTTTTCGTTGCTCTAATTTAGATTCATAGTTTGTTGGAACACTAAAGAATTTTCTTAGGCATTGTTCTAGACCATCTTCTTTACATTTTATTTCTCTACTACTTCCCAGTTGTGTAACATCATATACTTTAAATGTTTCTTCGTTTTGTGCCACCACAACAGTATAATGCGAATTGATTATAAGGAGTTACCGAATGAAATTCACTCAAAAGATGTATAAAAATTAAGTAAAAATATAACATTTATATATTTTACAGTATACTACTAATAAAAGATATGAACCTTAAGGCATACCCTCTTGAACTTCTGTTTTGTTCTACCAATTGTTTTCAAAACGATCCCATTGATCGTCTAACCATTCCTCCGCTTTTGCTGTGCTTGGAATGGGTCAACTCCAGTTTTTAGGAATCCATTAATTCTACCTTCAGCCAAGTCGCAGTATTCTTGAGAGATGTCTATTCCAATAAAGTTTCTTCCGACCTTTTTTGCAGCTAAAGCAGTCGTGCCAGAACCCATAAAAGGGTCTAGGACTATTTTACCATTTGCAGAGCTTATAATTCTGTCAACCAATGAAACGGGGAAAGGTGCAGGATGAGCATTATTCATTTCCTGCGGAAAACTCCAAATGTCGCCAAATGCATTAGCCTTAGGTGACAATTTAAATTGTGGCTTGGTTATCATATAAATTACTTCGTAAGTTGGCAAAAAATATCCAAGATTAAAATTTATACCACCCGCTCGTTGCCAGATTATAATTTGCCTTACAGGAAAGCCCGATACAATATCTTGTCTGTTTTGAATCAATCCCGCTTGAACCCGCCATTTATGGTTATAGAAAAATGCACCATCTGGCTTTAATACTCTCAATACCTCAGTAAGCACCTCCCGCTGCCATTTTGCATATTCATCGTGTGGCATATTGTCGTCATAATTTGCATATCCCTTTAAAAGGGCGGCAGTTGACCACTTCCCACCACGACCATCCTTCATTCCGTTGCCGGTAGAGTTTTTTAAGTTGTAGGGAGGTGAAGTAATTGCTAACTCAATACTCTCATCAGGAATTTTCTTAAGAACCTCAGTTGAGGTGCCACAAATAAATTTATTTAAAAAGTCAGATGGGAAATTAAGAGTTTTTGTTTCTTTAGACATATACTTTAAATGTTTCTTCGTTTTGTGCCACCACAACAGTATAATGCGAATTGATCTTTTGAGTGAATTTCATTCGGTAACTCCTTATAATCTGCGATTCCCAATCCTCTGTATGTAATAAAATCTATCTTATATTTTTTTGTGTATAAAAATTAAGTAAAAATATAACATTTATATATTTTACAGTATAAAATTTTCTACTAATAGGACTAATGGGTTGATTATGTGCTGTGCTTATTCTACCATATTTAAAATTCTTAACTTTGGGGTTTATTTATGGCAAGAGCACCGTACACTAGTGAAGCTGGTTATGAAGTAATTGCAGGTCAAGATGTAACGGACAGGCGATATAATACTACACGTTATATGCTGCTTTATAACCGTGGTTTGAAGGTTAATAAATCGGTTATATTAACAGCATCTGGCAAGCGTAGAGCAGACTGGAAGCTATTTGCCGAGGGTAAATTAGCTAATATGACCGAACTATTTGATAAAATTGAAAACGGTACGGCAGCTAGTTAGGGTTGACTGATTGTCGAATATTTTCTAACCTACCCTGTTAACTGATCGGGTAGGTTTTTTCTTATAGCGGAGCGGACGTTGAAAAAGTGGACGCATTGGTTTCCAGCCGATAAATTTCGTCAGTACCAAGAAGAATACCTGTGCAAGATTGTTGAAGCACACAAGCGTACCGATGTTGTATTTCTGCGTGGTCCTTGTGGTAGCGGTAAATCTTTAATAGCTTTAACGCTGGCTAAATACTATAAGACCTCTTATATAGCTACTGTAGAAAAAATACTTCAAGACCAGTATTATAATGATTATGCATCTTATTTAGTTTTACTAAAAGGTAAAAGTAATTATAGTTGTGGAAAAGTATTTAAAGACGATTATGCGCGATTACTCCATTATTCGTGTGCAAACGCTCCATGCGGGCTAAATTTACCCTCCTTAAAGAACGTATCTAAGGAGTGTGAGGACGACAAAATTTGTCCCTACATAGATGCCAGAAATATTGGGTTAAAAGAATCGCCGATAACACTGCTTAACTTCCATAACCTCGTTTTATTTGCGACACAAAATATACCTAAAAGACAATTATTGGTACTCGACGAATGCCATAATTTAGAGCGTGTATTGTATAGCTTTGCTGAAATTCATTTTACAGCTAAGGCGTTTGCTTCCGTAAGGCGTATTTGTAATGAAGACGAGGAATATCAGTTAGAGCATGGGTTTGTGAATATAGAGGCTGTAGTTGATTTCTGTTTAAATCTTATGCCGCGAATGCGTGCCGTGTTAGATAGAGAACCTATCAACACTAAAGAGGAAGAAGACTTTATAAAGTTAGAGGCGCAGTATGAAAAAATGCAGGACTTCACCTCTAAATATGAAAACGGAGTACGCTTTGTAGTCAAGCCACAAGCATCTGGCTGTATTGTGTCACCACTGTTTGTAGATCATATAGCTCCGTTAGCTTTGAGCTTGGGGAATAAAATATTACTCATGTCAGCAACAATTGCTGACGCTAAAAATATGGCAAAAAATCTTGGCATAAAAGAATTTGAATTTCTTGACATACCAAGTACTTTCCCACCAGAAAACCGTCCTGTAGTCGCACTGAACGTGGGTAGTATGTCGTACACTAAAATAGACGACACTATGCCTACAATGGTTAAGTATATTAAAGCCATACTAAAAAAATACCCTAAGTCTAAAGGTGTAATACAAACTTATAGTTATAAAATAACTGAACGACTGCAGGAATTGATTTTAAGTCCAAGATTACTTTTTCAAAATAGAGATACAGACAAGCAAAGGCTACTTGAGGAGCATTGTGAGAGCGATGAGCCGACAGTATTAGTTGGACCTGGTTTTAAAGAGGGTGTCGATTTATTTGAAGACCGATGCCGATTTATGATTATTATTAAGATGCCCTTTGCAGACATCAAAGATCCTATCATAGCGGAACGCATGAAGCTGGATCGTAAGTGGTATCAGCTTCTAGCTGTTACAGATATTATTCAAATGCTAGGACGTGGTGTTAGGTCAAAAACAGACAAATGTGATGTCTTTATTTTAGATAGTTCATTTGAATTTTTATATAAAGATAACCTAGATAATTTCCCTAAAGACATAAGACAAAGCGTGGTGTTTGCATAATTGGATCTTGCCAAGATACTACTTTGAGTTTAGGATTTAAGCTAAATGCACTAGAAAAACGATGAGCAAATGACTATAAGATTTCACGTACCAGCACGGAGATTGGTAGTAATACCAAAAGACCATGTTGAGGCAGCAAAAGACTTTGCTCGCCTACGGGTACGAGATACTTATAGTGATTCTCTGCAATCAGATCCCTTAAAGATAGAACGTGATATTCTTGTAGGTGCCTTAGCTGAATTAGCTGTGCATCATTTTTTACCTGGCTGTCCGTATCCAGATTTTAATTACTATGCAGGCGAGAAAAAATCCTGGCAGGCGGATTTTATTTATCGTGGTGATTATTTAGGATGCAAAGGACAGTGGGAATCTGTAGCAAGATCCCACGGCATGAGCTGGATGTTTCAATGGGATAGCCTGACAGGTCGAAAAGATAAAATACTTCAAAATCCCGTTGGTCTACACGCTTTCTGTTTAGTCAAAGACAGTGATCCTAGTCGCGTTGCAATACAAGCAATTGTAAAATCTAAAGATGTACTACATAGCGACAGTCCATTTTTAGAACTACCTAATGCAACGTATCTACAAAAGTATAAAAGGTGTATCTACTTCAATACCCTAAAAAAAGGCATTGAAGAAGGTGCTATTGAAGACATTGCCGACCAATTAGCTACTTAGCTACAGCGCCTTTTATTGTAGGGTAGGGGTTATACTCACTTAATGATAAGTGGCTATAATTTATAGATAAAATATCTTTGGGAGTATGTTCTAAAATCTCTAATTCAGGCAGGCTTCGAGGGCTTCTTTGTAGTTGTTCTTTAACCTGATCTAGGTGATTAACATAAATGTGCGCGTCATGCATGGTATGAACAAACGTGCCTACTTTTAAATCAGTCACGTAAGCTACTAGGTGTGTTAAAAGTGCATAGCTAGCAATGTTAAACGGAACAATACCGGTCCTATTAGTTTGACGAGTACCTTCATCTAAAACTTTTTTTAAAATATCTAAATATTTTTTCACTTAGCTTTCTCGTATTTAAAATAGTCGGATTCTCTACCTTTAAATTTAAATTTATTTAAGGTAAGTTTATGTGCTGTAAGTAAAAAACCTCCAGGTTTAAGTATTCTATATATATCGTCGATGCTTATTTCACCTTCTTCCAGTATACAACCGTCTATAGAATTTTCTAAGAAAGGTGTCTTTTTACCTATTTTCCAATGTTCTGGTTTGAACTTAACATACTTACCAACATTTACATGGTAAGGTTCTTTATTAACTACATAACCATCACTGCGAATACCTTCGGTTCCAAATTCCAGTGTCACTGTTTTTTGCCCATCTTTGGGATGTAAAACGTAACTTTCTAGTTCCTTGGCAAAATACTTATTCTCTAATTTTTGTTGCCATTCAAATACGTCATCCCATCTGCCTAAATCCCTATAACATAAAATCATTTTGTTTATTGGTATTTCTCCCCAATAAGCAAGATGCATTACTCTGGGTGATCCAGGCGGATCATATAGACACCTTTTATACCAGTCGATTGCTATCTCTAAATTGCCACAAATATATTCCACTTCACCAAAGATGTAATAATATTCACTACGCCTGCGAGTACCGTCTAAACGATAAATAGGTTCTGCCGTCTTCATAGCCATATCTAAATTACGCTCACGCAAATAAATATTAGCTAACCTAAAACGAGCACCTATTTCATCATCCCAATACCGCCCTACGTTGAGATCTAAATAATGTGTTAAAATCTCTTTTGCTTGTGGTTCACCATAATCAGCCAACTCTTTACCGTAGTAATAAGCAATACGAGGCTCGGTATTGTCTCTTTCAAACTCACGCTTAAGTATTTTAAGATTACGGCGGTCCTCAATCTGCTTGCCACTTTCATTGCGTGTGTGAACAACGGCTAAATCATCATAAACACACCTATTATGATCGTTGTCGGCAATCATATACTCGTGAATAGCACCTACCCATCTTGGGTTATTACAAGCCCTTAAAAATCTTTCACGATGTAGCTTTAACTGAGGCGTCCCGTCTGCATGGCGGGTGTAAATGTAAGGCAAAAGCCAACCACTAACAGAGGGATTGCTTAAAGAAGTGTCTTTAAATTTACGCAAACCTTCGGTGTCGATCCTATCGTCACCGTCTAACCAAAATATCCAATCTACATTTTTAGCATGGCTTAAACTGTAGTTACGAGCTTCCGCAAAATTATGCGTCCAAGTAAAATTATGTAGATGTAAATTAGGATATTTTTTCTGCTTTTCCTTAATTACATCCAAAGTACCGTCTGTGCTGCCTGTGTCGGTAAGATGTATTTGCTCAAGAACGGGACAAACATCTTCTATAAGATCGCCAATGTTAAGTATCTCATTCTTAATAATCATACATAATGCTACGGTATTAATAAATCACCCCATATTATCGTAAAAGTTCAAGACCGTTTAGTTCTAAATTTTTCTTATACTCTAACCAGTTTTCACGTTCCTCTGCTGTCTGACAAGCAAGGTATTTAGGCTGTTGTGCTCCATTTTCTAAATCCCACCTGTTACTTTGAGCACGTACAGTTTGATGACCTAAATGATCAACTTTAGACCTAATGACTAAAGAATGCTTCTTTTTTAATTTTAGTAATTCATCAACATAAATACAATCAGAGTAATAAAAATCTACATTCTCTCTCAAATTTATTTTAGTTAATAAATCCCTACGCACGGTTAAACACCACGCTGCTAATTCGCCAATAGTCCTATAACCAACAACCCCTCGGTAATCCCTAAACTCTTTTACTTTATCTGGACCAAATATATATTCATGCCAACAACGAACACTAGTCCATGAAGAAAACGATTCAATGTCAGGATAATCATTATAGACTTTTATAATTTCACTAAACCAATTTGGGTGAAACCAAAGATCATTATTACATACTATCACCCAGTCCGTTTTAGACGCGGCAATACCTAAATTTAATGCACCGTTATAATTGAAATTATCGCGCTCCCAATGGATCGTTTGATCTTGTCCGACCTGCGGTGGGTTATCACGCTCGGATTCAATAAGTATTACGTTAAATTTTATATCGCGTTCGGAATGCTTAAGACTGGCTATACACTTTTGTGTCATTTCGACAAACTGAGGAGATGTCTTGGAGGGAATTACAACATCAACTTGCATGATATTTTCCTTAATGGTTTGTTTAACCTTAAAGAAAATACCAGGCAAAAATCAACTACTTTTTACTCATCATCGTCATCGTCATCGTCATTTACAGAATCGACAAATTTTAATTTTGCCTTTGGAGATAAGCAAGTCGAACACACTTCTGCTTTTAAAAATCTTTCTTTATTTATTAAAGCCGCGTCCGCTGCCCAGCGCACACAACAACGCGGACAATATTTCGTGTACCCAGTGTCAAATGATTCCGACCATGTTGCCGATGCTGACTCACCCTCTAACCGCTCCTTAGTAAGCACAGTCCCACCCCACTTTAAGTTTTATAAGATCAAACACCCTACAACAAACGGAAGCACTGTTCCAGAGAGAACAGTTGACTTATGCGAGCATAGCGTCAAATATTGACCGTGAACTAACTCAAATGAGGCACCAATGCCAAAACTCCATCTACCCGTAGATCTAGTGATCGTTGATTCCGTAGACTACGATAAAGCTTTATTCACCTTAAATCATTGCTTAAATTTATGTAGCTTTAATAGCGTTAAGTTTTTTACACATTTTGACGGTGATTGTAGCTACATACATAAAATTGATAAAATAAAATCAAGAGAAGAATACTCCAATTTTATCATATATAAAATGCCCGATTATATAAAATCAGATCATGTATTGATCATACAATCAGATGGCTTCATTGTTAATCCTTCAGCATGGACATCTGATTTTTTAAAATACGATTATATTGGCGCTCCATGGCATACGGGCTTATGGAATTTTCAACCACATGAAAAGAAATGGGTAGTAGGTAATGGTGGATTTTCTTTAAGAAGTAAAAAATTAGCTAAATTTGTACAAACAAATAAAAATATCTATATGCACCCACTTCATAGTGAAGATGGTGTACTTTGTACACTTAATAGAGTCTTTTTAGAAAAAGAAGGTTTTAGCTATGCACCAAAGGAATTGGCGCACCAGTTCAGTAGCGAAAATTTTTTTTGGAATAACTCGTTTGGGCATCATCAGTATTTTTCTTTAGATCCTAGAATACAACGCAGCATAAAATTATGTCCGGCAGATGAGTACACTGTACCACCACAAGTATCAGGTCAAACTCGCTACCTTAGTGCTATAGCCGACCTCTTAGGCGACCTAACTCAAGTCGATTATAACCTTAGACTGAGACACGCCATTGAAGAATTAGGTGAGGTAGCTAAAGCATCAAGAAACTTAAAAGAAAACAAAGGTCCAATTTATGAAAATCAAGAAATGCTTATAGAAGAAACCGTAGACGCAATCATATGCTGCTATGCACTCTTTGTAGCAGCAGGCGGGAAAACTCAAGACTTCGACGACATCTTTTATAAGAAAATTACCAAATGGCGGAGCAATATCTAATGCAGAAATATTTCGTTGCGTACCAAAAAGATAATCAAACCCTAAATGCAATAATAGAAGAACACCCATGCGAATTTATTAATAAGAATCTCGCACAAGGAGAAAAAGTAATAGTTACTTTTTGGAGCAAACTCCCAGATGACCTAAAAGAGAATTAAAATGCGTATTTTATCTTGACATACCTATCGTAATCCTCAATGCTAAGTGTGCTCCCATATCATCTAAGGTGAAACGAACGTCTCTATGCATTCTAAAGATAGAAGCGTAAATCTACTATATACCACCTTTGCCTTACTGCTGAGTCACCTTTATGATGGTAACAATCAACGTAAGACATTTCTCCTAGACTATTATCTAAGTACCAGAAAAGAAAACATTAAAGGCTCTACTAAAATAATAGACGCCTTTGATTCCATACCTAAATACCTGCAAATCAAACTAGCTCGCGTCCTTTTATGCACACCCTCCGTTAACCTCGGATTCTTCGGTACACCCGTTGAGCCATTATTCTTAACCGACCTTCAAGAAAACAAAAAAGACACACTACCTAAAACACTAAAAGGCTTAAAAGATAAGCCTTACATGAATACATACTTAAAAGATGTTCCAAAAAACGAACAAATATTGCTAGAAGCATGTAAAGAATTTATAGCAAAAAATCCCCATTTAACTTTTTTCTCAATAAATAAACATGCAATATCTTTAGCTAAAACAACTAAAGAGTTATTAGGTGTTGCACGTTTATCAATACCGAGAATACGCTTTGCTAAAGGTGACTTTCATAGCAATTTATTTGCTAATGCTTTTTTGACTTGTGAGATTTCTATACCCCCAGATCTTCTTGAGGACATAAGACAGTCCTACGTTTTATCCTTTAAAAACTTCATACCTTTAAGTGTTTTATACAGCTTATGTTATCAGACCACACTAGGCGTGGACTTAGTATTGTCGGTAGCTAAAATTGGTTTTGTACTTGGTTTTAGAGGCTCTGAGAGCGAACGCTTTTCTTATATTAAGCAGTATAGGAAAATGCTCGGCAGCTACGTCAGCGTAAAATATAACCTACGGTATGATCGTTCTTGTGAGGTTTTATTCCACGGTAGTAACGTAGATGAATCCCTACAAATAAATAGATACACTAAAAAGGTATCTTATTTTGATACATCTTATCTTTTAAGAAAAAATAATCCATATAAGAAAATTGCCTCCAACGGAGAAACTTTATTAACCATCTCCAGAGGCACTTATATAATCGACCATAACTCATTTACTTATGGGCAAATTGTCGATCAAAAAAAGCACGGCTATACATTTCCTTACGAGGTTAGGTTTTTAACCCCGCGCACGCGCATGACCGCATCGCTAAAGAATTCATCTTTTACTTTAGATAAACATCAGATTAGAGCCTTTGATAATATCGTAGATGAAAACAGTATTACTAAGCCTAATACCAAAAAACGTAAAAAAATTGTCGATAACCGCTGGCAACCAATATTTGATGAATACCTTAAATCCGATTTCAGTCTTGAAAACCTTAGCGGTATTCTTCTTAAAGACGTTTCTTATTTCCAACGTATTAGACCTAAGTTACTTCAATTAAAATCAACGCTAGGTACTAAAAACTTAACGTCTAAAAAACTTAAGAAAATATATTATGAAGGTCATGACATAGAACATCGACTAGATCAAATAAGAAAAGTCGATAAAGACCTTTTTGAACTCTATCAAGACTGTATTAGCCTTTGGCTACAAGAGTTTAAAAATCCCCTACTACCGGAACCCGTAGAAGTATCTATCCGCAAATTAGTATCTGAGAAAAAAACAAGAGTAGTCTGCAAACAGCCAGTACTCATTTCTATATTTGAAAGTTTCGCCAATAGAATATTTCAAGTCATATACCAAAAAATAAACCGCGACGAACTTAACTACGCGGTATCTAATTATCTTCCAGGTCTAGCCGTACCCTTATTTACAATGGAACGCATATCCCAAAGCCTAGACAAAAATAAAGACTTCGCACTGTGTAATATGGACGTAAAATCATGTTTTGATAACATCAATTTAAAACATGATAATTTTATAAAGAGATTAGACTTATCTTTAAATGCTGTAGATAAATTAGTTTCTAAATCAGCAAGTAAATTTCTCCGCTACGTCTTCAAGGACTACCTCTACGATAACGTAATAGCCGAAAATTTCGTGTTTACGGCAGAGCATGGCAATGTACCTAGTGTTGGCTCGTTGCCCACAGGATTTGTATTATCGCCCGCTCTATGGCTTTTATTAGCACTGCCTGCCCTACTAGAAACGGAACAGCAAAGGCGTAAAGGTAACTTATATGCCTATGATTTATGTGGTGATGATTTTATTGCTGTCTCTCCTAGAGATATGTCTGAAGACGTTAAAGAGGACATTTGCCAGCCGTGGTTTGAACTAGCTAATAGCCTAGACCTTAAATTTCATTTCTTTAAAAACTACACAGATAAAAGAGTACACTTTGATAAAAAATGGGAGTTCTTATTTGAAGATATAAAAGTACAAAGTTATACGTCAGCTTGGATAAATAAATTTCCAGCACGAAGTATACCTGTATTCCATGCAGGTTGTATCTTAGCTCGGAAGTCTTATGTGGAAACCATTACATCAGTAGTAAAGATAGACGGGAAACTCTACTGCGCTCTCAATAAGAGAAATAGAGAATCCACAGCTAACTTTATGAACAGGTATGCATTAGGACCACTTAAGACCTCGATCAATCTAGTGAGCCGTTTAGATCATTTAGGTGACTCTAAACGCTTGAGGGATCAAGTAGATTGGTATAAAGAGCAAGTACAATATATGACAGGAGCGCAAGTATATGTAGGTAGCTACTTTAGAACAGGTGCAGAAGTACAAGATGCACTAGGTGACCAAACACACGCAGTGAGGAAAAGACAAAGGATACTCCAATATAACGAAGAACCCTAGCGCAAAGCCTCCCCGAATACTTATATGGGGAAAGTCTAAACAAGTAAGAAGAATACCTAAGATATACAGGTAAATATTAGACTATTGAGAAAGAGGTAAAGATAATGGAATGGTTAAAAATGAGACCGTACCGCTTTGGTTATACTTAGGTATGCTAAGTATACTTACAGTGCAGAATATAATATTTCAGTTACAGCTAAGGAAAAAATAGAAGTATGTCCGATTTTAATATGCGTCATATGCGCGAAATACCCACAAAAATACGCATATGATTTTAGAATTAAGGAGATTAAAATTTTGATACACGTATTATACCACGGTAATTGCTACGACGGTTTTGGTGCAGCCTATGCTGCTTGGTTAAAGCTAGGAGACTTAGATGTATCTTACAGGTCTTGTACCTACGGTGAAGGGGTAAAGCCTTTAGAGGAGGTGCCTGACGGGTCGGAAGTTTACGTTTTAGACTTCAGCTTTGAAAGGCAGGCATTGATTGAGCATACGGCTAGGTTTAAAAAACTGATGGTGTTGGATCATCATGTGACGGCACAAAAAAATCTTGAGGGTTTAGAAAATTGTATTTTTGATCTTAAGAGATCTGGTGCCATGTTAGCATGGAACTATTTTCATCCTGAAAAAGAACCACCTGCTTTAATTAGCCATATACAAGATCGTGATCTTTGGAAATTTGAAATATTAGGAACTCAGTATGTGCATCTTGCTCTTTTAGCGGAGCCGTTTGATTTTAAAGTTTGGGATAAACTAGACGTACCAACTTTAATCATATCGGGCAGGTCGATGGCAAAACTACAAGCCCAGCAGATAGAAGATATTTGCTCTAAAGCTATGATGCTCCATATCGGTCCTGAGTTAATTCCTGCTGCAAACACTTCGGTATATTTTTCAGAAGTACCTAGTAGACTATTAGAACTTTACCCAGATGCAAAATATGCAGCGTACTTTTACGAGTACCATAATGGTAAAAGTAGAATTCGCCAATGGGGACTTAGAAGCCGTCCTGACTACGATGTTTCTGCCGTGGTACTTTTAAACGGTAAGATGTATGCCAGGAGAAATCATTGTTTGCGAAGGAGCGCAGCACAGCAATTGGTCCTCATGCTGCCACATTGTTTCTGTAATTAAACCCATTAGATTTCCCCTAGCAACATCTCTTTAGCCTTTTGCGCCGAGCAGGAAACAGGACCCGATATTAGCGATCTCATGGGTGCAGTTTCGCCTCTAGATTCGTTTGCTAGCGTTAGACCTGGGGTTAATTCCTACTTATAAGATGTTACGAATTTCAACGCTACCGGCACCAGCTTCAGGTCTTGATTATCTTGTCATTGATTTGGATGCGCCGACAAGAGAAGTGCAATTGAAAAAAGCTCTTCATTCGCGTTATGAGGATTTCTTCACGTCTGAGGATAAAGGTTTTTCACTAAGACCACATGTTTCTATTTTGGGATTCAAAAAAGAGGATATGACTAAAGTCAAACTAATTATTCCCGAACTTAACAAGTTAATTCAGGGTAAAACCTTTAAGCCAAAAGCACTACAACTGTGGGAGAAATTACATGTTGTAAAGCATATTGCTATTTAACTCGGAAGATAAGACAATATTTCTGTATCTCCTCTTTTTTTAGCTATACCAACTCGGTGATAACCATCTACGATTCTATATCTACCCTTATAAATTTCGGAAGGTATAATTATAATGGGTGGTGCTTCCGTTTTTAAATCCTTATACTTTTTAAGTATGGCTTTAGAATCAGGGGAAGAAACATTACTTAAATCAAAATAAAGTTTGTTTATGGGTATTTTTTTTAATTCCCATTTATCATATTCTTCAATATCGTATATTTGATTATCCAATTCTCTTTCAGGCGATGTGTCTTCTAAGTGTTGGATTACCTCTTCGCTTGTGTAGAACTTAGACGCCAATACTTTTTGGAGGAATAACATTTTAAAGAATCTTTGATCCTAGATTATTTTGTATGTTCAAAGCAAAAATCTTAGCTACTTATTATATTGTGGAAGCAGGCGGGGAATTATCCGCCAATGCAAAGTCATGGTTGGCGAGTGCTATAGATTCGGATTACAGCTATCATTCGCCTTCCCCAGCAGTCATCAAGGAGCTAGCTAAGTTCAAACCCGCGAAATCCATTACGGTGTACAGAGGTCTTCTTTTTTCTGTCCAGGAATTCGTTAAGTTTCTTAAAACTAATAAGGTGAGTTCAAAGCAGTTCACTTTGAAAAGCGACAAATCCCGCACTGTTTCGTGGTCGCACTCCAAACAGACAGCGACGAAGTTTGCTCGTTACACTTCCAGTGGTGGGTCGTCTTTTCTTGGAACCCTTAACGCATTAGATAGGATGGGCGGCGGTAAAGCCATTGATGGTGATTTTGGTGTCTTACTAAGAGCTACTTTAGATCCAAAGGATATTATTGTAGACGCAACGGAGATGAAAGGACTAAAGACTAAGACATACGCCGTCTCAGATGAGGTGTTCGCCTTTCCGAGACCTCTGTCCGTCGAAATAGATGCCTTGTACACGCCTAAAGGTAAAGTCAATATAGAAAAAATTATTGATAGGTATCTCGGTCTAACATCTAAAGATGCGGATATTGAAGCAGAATTAAAGTATATAGATGAATCATCTCTAGGTGATTCTATGAGTATCCGCCAGAATTTATCCTTCAATAGAAATTATGATAAAGAGAGACGCCTAGAACTCTTATATGCTTGGTGGCTAGTAGGTACCAACAGTTATACTAGGGAAAGATTGAAAGAGGGGGTTAAGATTGACGAGTTAAGAAAAAAACTCAAGCCCTTTAAAGAAGAAGCGCTAAAGGTATTTGCTTCGGATGATTCCCTCATGGAATTTATTGAAAAACGATTTAAAAATATGAAAGTAACCGATGCCATCCAGGGCTATAGTACAAAATTAGGTGGACTAGTAGAAAAGAAATTTAAAAACTGGAAAAAGATCACCATGAATAACATTCATAAAAATGTAATCACGTTAAGAAGTAGCATCGCATACGAAATATCCCGTATTAAATAATTAAGTTCTAACCCTGTACACTTCACTCAGAGAAAAATGAGGCTCCCACTGGCTTTTTTCAGAAACCTCCACTGGCTTATCTTCTTCTGGTTCAGGATCCGGCAAATAAACAATGCCTTGTAAGTCCAAGTCGTCGTCATTGACAGGTTTCCCGCACCAGTTTCGCCTGTAACGCCAGAGCGCCAAACTAAAGACTACCACTTTGATGAAAGCTAGCTACTTGGAGGCTACCGGCTATTCTGAGTGGCAGAACGTCAGTAGCACACGCTATACTCATACTTTAGTACCCATTTGTTGTGAGTTTTTGTGTGTCTACTCTCAAAGAGTTAATCGTCCGAGAAGTAAGTCGCATAGGCGGTCAGATACAAGGCGATTACGCACTTATACATTGTCCTTGGCATCAGGACACCCATCCTAGTTTGCGTGTTAGCTTACTAGACGAAAAGCTAGGGTTGTTTAATTGCTTTGCCTGCGACGAGGGCAAGGGCAGCTATAATAAGCTGGCTAGGAAGTTGAATCTTGAGATTCACGATCCCAAGGCACTTGGTGAGGAGTTAAAGCCAAGGATCTTACCACTAATGGCAGGTAATGTAGAAAACAGCTTAGATAACCCTACAGGGAAGGTAGGTATTGTCAGTCAAGATCCTTGGCTTTGGAAAGAATTTGGATATCGTGAGATCAGACCAGAAAATCTAATCTATGATAAGTATTTGATATATAAAACATTTAAGCCGTCTTTAGTACGTTTATATATTAGCAATAAAGGCAAATTCCATCAGGAGCATTTTCAGCGTCTGTGTCTTAGCTACGGTGACTACCACGTATTTTTGCGCTTATCAAGCCAGCAAGAGATTAAGACCTATAATTCCCCTAACCTTAATATAAAAAGTGCTAGCCTCCATCCATTTGGCTTGTCCTCTTGGCAGATTCCTAAAAATCAGGCAGGACTGATACTAGTTGAAGGACCGTATGACCTTATGAGAACCGTGCAAAACCTGCAGGACTTAGGCATAGGTGAGAGCTTTACCGTATTGGCTTTGCTAGGCGTGTCTCATTGGGATAGTTTTTTATCTAAGCTAGAAATGCGACTGTTGCCTCAAATGACAAACACACCGATTATATTTATGTTTGATAATGATAGGGCAGGCTATGCTTTGACGGCAAAAGCTAAAGCCGATTGTTTAAATAAATTATTATTACCTAAAGATCATGTGCTAGTATTGCCTTACAAGACACATGATCCAGGCGATACAGATAAAAATGCATTGCGTGAGGGATTAATTAAGTTAGGGTATTGAGCTAAATTGATATCATAAAAATCATGATATAAATTGAGGGCATTAACATGGACATCATCGAAGCGATTAAAAGCGGTAAAAAGTACCGGCGTATTGGAGAAAAGCATTGGTATGAAACCGCTCCAGACTTTTCTCATTATGCCTTTTCGACGCGAGATGTGTTGTCCGACGATTGGGAAATCGAACAAACGTCGGTGACTATTACCCGCCAGCAATTTGACGATGCTTGGGTTAAGTCTATTAATGATGCTTTAAGGGTGCAGACGCATCCAGCAACTCTGCCCTACTTGCGTGACTTGGTAGCTAAGGAGATTGGCTTGTGAAGGCGTTTGGTTTTCCAGTAAGCAGTCAATTTAGTCTTGATGGTAATACGCTTATTCACGGGGAGGTTTGGTCTGAAGCGGGTGAGTGTCTTGGTAGCTGGACTAGTTCAAGTTTGGATTATTTAGAAAAAGACCTAGCAAAACATGTTGATGGTTATGAATATTACTTTTTTACAACTTCACTAGATATTTTTAGGTAACTTAAATGGACATCATCACCGTAGAATCTATAAAATTAGCTTTGTGGGTAAACGCAGATTCGGATCATAATATATCCGAGATCGCGGGAATTTTCACTTTAGACTGGCATGAGACGCTCGGCGAATTTCACACAACGATTTCATCTAAAAATAATATAGATTTTGCCGATGCTTTAAATATGCTTAGTGTTTATTCCAAAACTAATTTCCACAAACGTCTTGATGAATTAATTTTTTGTAGTTGGGGTTTTTACGAGAGTGTATATATTTTAGCTGCTTGTGAAGATAATAATGTACGATATCCTTTTAGTATAGGGAGCGTCCTAAGCCGTAATTTTGCATCTAAATTTAAAATAAAACCACCTAGCTTAAAAGAAGCACATGCTTTTTTAGATATGCCATATGAGGAGGGTAATGCTTTAGTTAAGGTTAAATGTATTAAGAATATTATGGGAGCATGTCGTGGAGATTCTTGAAATATTTTTTTACATATTCATGTCGATATGGGGTTTGACTTTTTACCACTGCTTTTCGACATGGATGAATAAAGCTAAAGCCGGAACTTTTGAAATGTATAAATGGATTGGATTTACATTCTTAATGTCCTTGTTTTTAACTTTGCCTGGTTTTTGTGTGTATCAACTTATTCAATTGTTTTGGTTTAACTAATGTTAAATAAGTGAAAAAATATTAAGGAATTAATATACCTCATTAAGATTAATTTCCTACTGGGGGATTAATGAGCGCAAGACTTAGAAATATATCGGCTATCACACAAACGGTCACCGTTGTAAGACCTACTCAGACGTATAATTATTTAGTCGCAGTGCTTAATTACCTCATCTTAACTGATGAGGAGTACGCCTTAATATCCCCCCCGCTTAAAGCAAATACTTGGGAAATAGAAATAAACCCTCCGGCACCACCACCTCCAGTGCCTCCTCCTCCAGCGGCTACGGTCACGGTAGGTGGTTTGGTCACTGGTGGGAATGCTGGCAGCGTCCTGTATGTGAGTAGTCAGGGCTTATTATCTCAAAGCGATAAATTATATTTTGATGAGCAATATAGTCAATTAGGTGTGGGTACTGACAGTCCTGAAACAGAATTGCATGTATTATCGATTGAATCAGGAAATATTAGAGGTATCACTACTGACCAAATATCAGCCGACAACAAAGGCGCGTCCTTAAGTTTAAGGAAGTCGCGTGGATCTACAGCACAGCGCAGCGCAGTGTCCGTTAGTGATGTTTTAGGTGTTATACAATTTTTAGGTTATGATGGCAGTGTTTATACTACCTCTGCCCGCGCAATGATGCAGGCTATTGCCTCCGAGAATTGGTCATCCAGCGCACAAGGAACCTATTTAAGTTTTCATACAACAAATAGCGGCACTATAGCGCCCGAAGAAAGATTGCGAATAGATCAATCAGGAAATGTAGGTGTGGGTGTTATTAACCCACAATCACTTTTAAGCGTAGGCGCTAATAGTGCTTTTCGTGTTGAAAATACAGGTAATATAAGCCGTATCCGTAATGTCCAATATAATTGGACACCTACTCAAGGCGGCGTAAACACAGTTTTAAAGAATGATGGCTTAGGTAATTTAACGTGGGCTGTAAGTCCTGATACAGGTCCTACAGGTCCTCAAGGTACACAAGGATTTACAGGTCCCACAGGTCCGCAAGGCGACCAAGGATTTACAGGTCCCACAGGTCCGCAAGGCGACCAAGGATTTACAGGTCCTACAGGTCAAGGTGCCCAAGGTGACATAGGTCCTATCGGTCCTATAGGTCCTCAAGGCTTTACAGGTCCCACAGGTCCTACAGGTCCTCAAGGCTTTACAGGTCCCACAGGTCCGCAAGGCGACCAAGGATTTACAGGTCCCACAGGTCCGCAAGGTACGCAAGGCTTTACAGGTCCTACTGGTCCATCTGCCTCATTACAAGATGCGTATAACAATTCAGCAACTATAACTACCGATTCTAGTCATGGGTCAGTTACGATTTCAGGTTCTGAATCGTTATTTATTGATGCCACTAATGGCGTGCGGGTGGCTTCATCGGGAGCTATTGGTACTGTTAGAGGTTTTATATCGGATCAGTTTTCTAATCAAAATAACGCTGCTCAGATAAATATGCGTAAAGCGCGGGGTACGCAATCTGTACCTTCAGGCGTACAGCTTTATGACAATCTTGGTGCTTTAAAAATGTGGGGTTACCACAGCGGCGGTGCTTATTCTACAGACAGCCGTGCTTCAATTAATGGTACAGCAACCGAAACGTGGACCAGTAGCGCACAAGGTACAAGACTATCGTTTTACACTACAGACAATACAACGATTATTCCTAAACAGCGTATAATGATTGACCAGAATGGTTATGTAGCAATCGGAAATGTTATACCGACCGCCTTATTATCGGTAGGATCTGGGCTTGGAAATAAATTTCAAGTAGACGGCAACGGCAATTTAATAAAAATAAATAACGTGTCGTATAGCTTTCCTAGTGTTCAAGCCTCTAGCGCAAATACTGTCCTAGTAAATAATGGTTCGGGGGGTTTGAGCTGGTCTGTTCAAAATCAAGAAGCATTTGCTGATGCCCTACTGGCTATGGCTGGATCAGTGGAAGTATTACCTTCCCCCCCCGCAGGTAAATATTACCGTGTCACCCAAATGGATGCTGCTGCCACTGTAGGCTCCAATCCTCTCATAGCGGGTTCGTTGACTGTAGGTGAAACACAAGCACCGGATTCTTTAGTGCTAGCTACTTCAGATCAAATGATGATCATAGATACTGGTGTCTACGGTACTGTTTATAAAAATAGTATAACCGCCACCTTAGATACTAACGGTTGGGTGGATCCAGCTTCTCTTAGTGATTTCTCAAATTATCCTGTTTCGATTGCTTCAGACAGTTCTGGAAATATTTATATCGCCTATACTGATCAGTTAAATAATAATGTGATTGTAAAAAAATTAGATAGTGGTGTTTGGACGGACGTAGGATCTCTTACTGAGACTTCAAATAATTCTGTTTCTATTGCTTTAGACAGTTCTGGTAATCCTTATATCGCCTATTCTCCTAGTACTGTTGTAACTGTAAAAAAATTCGATGGTTCTGATTGGACGGACGGAGGTAATATTGGCGACTCTACAGGTTATTCTGTTTCTATTGCTTTAGACAGTACTGATAAACCTTATATAGCTTATTCAGATAGTAATAATAGTAATAAGTTGATTGTAAAAAAAGATAGTTTGGGTTCAGGTGTTTGGACGCAGGTAGATCCGAACCTTGATGTTACTCCCTATCAAGGTAAGATTTCAATAGTTATAGACAGTAATAATATTCCTTATATAGCTTATGTTAATGACAATGGTTATAATGTGAATATAAAAAAATTAGAGGATGATTTTTGGACGGACGTAGATTCTTCTTTTAGTGATACTTCCTATGCTGTTTCCCTTGCTTTAGACGGTTCTATCCCATATATAGCTTATAAACCAAATAATTTAAGTAATACTGCATCTGTAAAAAAATTAGAGGGTGGTTTTTGGACGGAGATAGGTCTTTTTACGAATGTATATAGTAATATTTCCATTGCTTTAAATTCTGGAAATCCTTACATCATTTATACTGATGTAAGTTTCCGTATAAAAAAATTCGATGGTAATTTGTGGAGCAATTTAGGTTATTTTACTGTAACTGTTAATAGTCAGTCGATTGCTTTTGACAGTTCTGGAACTCCCTATATTGCTTATGTCTCGGGTGATTTTAGCATTAGAGTAAAAAAATACGAATTGTTCAGTACAGACACTACCTACCCTGTACGAGTTTATTACAAAGTATTAGATCTTCTAAATTAATCCTAATTACTTCGCAGGGCACATTTCGCAGTGAGTTCAGAACCGCTATAAATTTTTATTGTCATATTTAGTCTCTGTCACTGTGGTAGTTAAGCATATAGTTATGAAGGTCGTCTAACATGGATTCGGAGAGAAAATCAGTTATATCTATGGTTTCTTCCTTCTGCGTCTTTTTATTTGGTTTCACCAGCTTTACAGTAAGGTCTTCTACAAACCCTCCTTCATCAGGATAACCTGGATCGCCGTTACTTAAGTATCTTTTACCGCCAACAAAAGGAACGACAGATCCAGAAATCTTAAATTTAACCCCACTCAGCACGTAGCGTGTCTAAAATCCACTGCTCAGGATCGCCTGTACGCGCCCGCGCCACACCGTAAGGCATTTCTTCTGTTGATAAATAATAGTCGTATAAAGACCTGTAAGCCTCGTCCCAAAGCGTAAGATCTTCTGTACATCCCTCTGGAAAGCCATTCGTTACTAAGTCAATTACTACACCGTGTAATTTCTTTTCTACATTTTTATTAAGTAGGCTTTTATGTATTTTCATGTTGATTACAGTGTTATTCATAATATAATCCTTGTTAAATTATGTTTGTAAACACTTATCGTCATATAATAAAAATACTTTAATTTTATTTAGCGTCACCAAGCATAATTTTTATGAGGCTTTCTGACGCGAATTAGCCATGAACCATTATTTTTTTCGCGTATACCAAATTCTAATTTCCCATTGGGATCTTTGAGCACAAGCCCTTCGATTACGTCTAATTTCATTGCTTCATCAAAGCGTTTGGGCAAGTCACGTTCAAAAACTTCAGAGAGCCAAATATTTTCATTAAATTTAAAAGCGAGTTTATGCCCTGTTTCATTCTCGTGTTCATTAGTGCCTAATATATCCATTAATATCTTGTAGCGTTCGCGGTAAGTAGTCCCAAGTAGGTAAAATCCCTCATAAACTAGCACGTCATACATTACGATACGGTCTTTGAGTGTTTTTGTTTTGGCGTCCATTAATTCGCCATCAAAAACATGAAAAACACCTTTTTTTAGCTTACTAATCATTTCTTTTATAGACTTGTCCATCATGGACGTGACTTTATATTGCTTATGCTGCTCGCGGTGCCTATTCCATAGCTCATACGAGCCATCGGGCAGGACTATTAATAGGTTTCTAGTCCCATTCCATTTGCGTTGTCCCCACCAGCCAGGATATTTATCGAGTGTATCCGGTACGATAGATCCATTGGGTCTAGGTGGGTACATCACAAATTTGTTTGTATAAGCAGTTTTCAATTAGTCGTCTCCCCCCATTTTTTCTTAGCTGCTAATTTTTGCTCCTCGTCTGGAGTAGGTAGCAATTCTGTTTGGGCAACAAAATCAATGGCTTCGCCAAGTGAATCAGTGTCAGTTGGGTTTGTCAGATTAGCGACAGGATTAACGATTTGCGTCACCTGTACCATTCTCTCAATCAGGTCACTCTCGCTTGCGCCAGCAGGTAGTGAGTTTTTTGCCAGCGTAGCCAGACTAGGGTACAACGTCTCTTTGGCGGTCAGTTGGCGTTTAACAACTCGATTCAAAATTTCAGGTGTCATACCAGGGATATTTTTCAGCGCCTGTTGCGCTGCCTGTACTAAGCCGTGCTCTTTAAGGGCAGCGAAATCCAGTGAAATTTCGCCAACTTCGAGGTGGTCAGAAATCGCAACATTCATGCTTTTAAGCATTTCTACAGTTTCAGGTTTGATATAAATTCTTTTGGTTGGCACGAAATCGATGCTTGTATTTGCATCGGCATATAGTACTGACGAGGGTAGTTGACCTGTCCGAACAAATTTAGCTGCCCACTCTTTAACAAAGAAATCTTTAATCCGGTTTGTAGCTAGATCGCATTTTTTCTCAACTGCTTTAATAATGCGTTTTCCGGCAACCGATAATTTCAGCTCTGTCTTAAGATGCGCCGGAATTTGGCGAACGTCTTTTTTCGATTTGGATTTTTTTTCAGCCGAGGAGCTAGAATTTAATACCGCGTCCACCGAGAAAAAATCATCATTGTTATTAGTTTGTGGTGCTACTACTTGTTGTTCTTTATCGCCTTTATCACCTTTTTTGCGTCCCATAATAAAACCCCTGTGTGTTGTTATAAACAACTTATCGGTAGGGGTTTTAAAACCTTTAGTTTTATTTTATAACCTATTTAAATTGTTGGTCTTATTATGGGAGGTTTTGTTATTTTTGGCTTTTTAATTCGTACACCGGATAAATTCATGGTTCCGCGTAGATATCTAGAATGATGCTTTTTACAAAAGCCTTTCGCACGTGGTTTGAGTGTACAGCCTTTAAATCGGCAAAAGTTAATTTTTGCGTAGGACCGCCTAATCTCGCGTATTTCATTGCCGTCCTGATCAATGACACCTTTTCGCATTTGCATGTAGTGCGCTTGACAAAAACCTTTAACAATATTTTTTGTATTGTCGCATACTTTGCATTTTTTTACTTTTTTAGTTGGCTTGCCTAATTCATCATGTCTTCCTACCCTATAGGAATGTTCGTGATAATAGCAGCGCCAATGACCGCGTGGTTTTTTATCACACCCCGCTATTTTACATTTATCATCAGGTGAATAGATGATTCTTGTGCGTGGTGGTTTTATTATTGTACATTTTTCGTCTATATAGCCTTTTTTGAGCCATATACGATGTTTTTGGCAAAGTCCTTTGCCGCGAATAATTTTTGAAGGGCACTCTGGAAATCGACAAATTTTTACTTGAGAGCTAATATTCTTCGCCTCCAAAGGTTATAGCAGCTACTGCATAATTTTTTAGCGTGTACTAATTTATTACAGTCTTTAATTATGCATATTTTTTGGTTTTTCTCGTACTCATGCGCTGGTTTTTTAAGTGCATTAAGCTTCATTTCAGTTATTATTATATAATGTTTTTTGCAGTAGGATTCGCGGACACTAAGTTGTCCACAGTTTTTAACACAACAGCTACCGTGACCATGGTTTTTGCGATATCTCGGACTATCCTCAATGTTTAAATAGCCATTATTCCAACGATCATAATGTTTTCGGCAATATTCACGTTTAGATGCTGGCTGATCGCACTTTGGAGCTTTGCAGACCTTATTCCTATTCTGATAGCGGAAGTCTTTTAGCCTTCTGCCTATTTCATCGATCATCCCCCAACGGAAATGATCAGAATGGCGACGACATAATCCGCGACCACGAGGCTTAGTGCTACAACCTTTTATTCGACATTGTTCGTTGGGCTTGTACCGCCTCTTTAGTAAAGGCTTTAATTCTACTCCGTTCTTATCTATATACCCTTTTCTATAGCGACTATAATGAGTGGTGCAAAGACCATGGTGTATCAGTTTAGTGTTAGAGCACAGGCGGCACAATCCAGTCTTATGCCTTCTATGGTCAGAACAGTAAGTATCTGGCTCGTTTAGTCTTGCTTTACAACCCTCGCGCAGGCAGGGGTATTTAGTCTTAAGTACCCTGCAATCCAAAGATATTATGCCCTTACGGTATCTCATGTAGTGCTTACTGCAAAAACCCCCCGCCCTGATCTTTGTATCTTCACAGTCGGGGAATCTACATTCTTTAGTTTTTTCAACTACTTCCACTTGCTAATCGCCCAATCATTACACATTTCCATAGCTTATACCTGATTCAAACCTAGTAAAAAAATTAAAATTTAATTTTTTCATTAAAATCAACATGTTAATACTTTTATTCTAAAGTATTAAAAATAAATACCGATAAGTAATTAACAGGAGGGCAGCTATGAAAAAGTTATTTTTTGTATTTCTTTTAGTGTCATGTGGAAGTGCGGCAGAGCATAAAGATAGTGCATCAAAACAAACCTCTGCTACTACCACACTCAAAAACATCGATCCCCAATCTGACGATTATCGTCTAGATTTTACAGATATTGTTGCTTTAGCTAAAACAACAATGACATTATCTCTTACTGATAATGTAAACGACAGTTATGCGATTAAGAAAGATGGCTCTTTTAGTGTACTAAATACGCCTAAAGGCTATAATTTTTATCGCTCTATAAAAGCAAAAACGGGATCTTTAGTTGAATTCAAACAAGAAACGGGAAGGGACCTGTTGCTTTCAGAGTTTCTGGTTTACTGGCTCCCTAAAAATCAAAACACTCCCGACTTACTTAAGGGTTTAGAAGGTAATAATTTTCTTGGGGAGAATTCACTCGGTGATTTATATTTTAAACCAAGGTACGAAGCTAAAGAAAGAGACTTAACTGTTTATCACCCTAAAGATAAAACAATGTCCGTTGTTAAAACGTCTATTCCAAATGCTGATTATACTACTTTATCTAAAGATTGCTTGGTTATTTACAATAATACCACCAATCAAATTTTCCATACGGTACTCGACATAAGAAGAAATATATCGGCTACTGATATCGCATCGATCACATCAACACAAATTTTAATTAGTAATCTAGGTCAATTCATATTGGACATGAATGATGGCAGTTTAGTTAAAACAGATACAAAAGTTACCGTAGATGCCATCAGAAAAGGTGTAGAAAGAGACGACAATCAACTTATTTCAACCCAACTCACCTATGATGAAGGTGGTAATGTTTACCGCCAACTTATAGCAATTAATGGCTTAGAAGTATCTAGCTTACTTGATTTAAGACCTTTCCAAACAGATCTTTCCGATCAGATGTTTGTTTTAAATAATAAAAAATTCGCATTCAAAGGTTTAAACAAAATTTATTTGGCAGAGGCTAATAAGGATGGCGGATACGATGTATCGTTAATTGTGCAAAATTTAAATATTACTGCTTTAGATGTGAGTGGTCCTTACATCATGTACTCAGCCGAAGATGAAAAAGGCAATGCAGTAGTTGCAAGCTACGACACAAATACTGGTAAGACGAATACCTTCTCGAATTCAATAATAGTTAAGTCGATTAACTCTTTGTGAAGACCGAATCCTTTGTTTTTAACTTGGACTCAGATTATACACTCTTGGACCTACGCCTACTATGGGAGCATCGGCACCTTGGCTAAAACCAAGTCCGCCGCCACCTAAAAGTCCAAATAAATTAATTTTATAACTTAGTATCCTAACTAGTTTACCAGTTGTATCGTTCATAACACAAATATTCAAAGCGGCTTGGTCCTGTGCTAAATTAATACGGCTGTCATAATCATCAGGATTTATTGTGTTTGTATGTGGTCCTATTTGATAATCAATAAAAACTGGGCTGTAATAAGCTGTACGTGTTGGATTAGGCGGTGTTGTCCAAGTCACACTTGTGGATTGAGGAACACAGGCATCTCTAATACCTAAACCAACAGCACATCCCGAATTAGGACCTGCGTTCGTTGCACTTACAGCACCGTACCAAAAACGATAAGATATGCTGTTACTTAAAGTTTGGAATGAAAAACTATCACTTGAAGATTTAAAAGTAGAGCAGGTTAATTGATTTAAAGTCATGTTTGTGTTAGCTAAAAAACTTGCTATTGATGCGTTAGTACCCCACCGATAGTAGTTATCGCTCCCTGTTTCAACAGCTACTCTTGTAACACCACTAGACACTTCGTCTGCAGAAGCATTAAAATATGTAGCATTAATATATCCACCAGATGTCCTTTGTACTAAAGTTGAGCCTGTAGTAGCAGTACTATAAGCTAAACTAGCTAATTGCTGGCTTGCATCGGTCACTACGGCTTGACTTGCGGTAAGCGATGTCAGCTTTACTGTTCCTGTCATAGTAGTTAATGCATTTTCTTTTGTTACAGTTTGTAGACCACCGCTTCTGACACGATTTTCAATAATTTTGTAAGATGGCATAACCCATTCTTTTACAAAGTTTTCATCTCCAGAACCTGTGATTGTTGGCGCGGTATAAGTAGCCGTATAATGGTATAAGTCTACGCTACAATCGTTAATAGCACCAAGACTACCATTGAAAGCTGCAGACTTACTGAAAGTCTGAATTTTCAAATTTTTTATTTGAGATCCTGTGCCTTTGCTAGTAGCATCGGCTTTTATAAAAAAGGCTGTAGTTAAAGTGCCTGTATTTACTATTACGGTGCCATAGCCTTGACCTTCGATGGAGAGTGTTTTTCCGCTCCAAGCCAAAGCACTGTTAGCGTCCAATCCTGCATTTCCAGGTGATGCTATATTATATGTACCCTGTAGGATTAAAATCCTATTACCGTCTAGGCAATCATCAATAGCGGTTTGAATACTGGTATGTGTGGCAACGGGATTGCTTACAGGTCCAACAATGGCATCATATAATCCCCCACCACGAGAGGTTCCAGGTCGGGAAAAAGCTCCGTTACCTGCTATAGAACCACCAAATAAATTTATGATATTTGTGTCACTTCTATAAGCTAACTCAATCCAGTCTTGTGATGGTGTAGGCTGAGAACTATCGTAAGGAACAGGCAAGGCGGTAGCTGAACCACTATATCTGGTTAGTTTTATCCAAAGGGCAGAACCCAACGATGTCATTGGGTATAAGCCATCGGGGATAAGAGTTATTGCTTGCCCACCACCTGTTATTGGTGTGGTAAAGATTTTTAATCCGCGAGTTTGCAAAGTCTTAGCTGTGGAATTCCACTTCACTTCACCGTCAAGGCGTGTATTAAATAAGCTGTATATTTCGCCAAAACGAGCAGGTTGAAGTGTATCTGATATATAAGACATTAAACCCTCAAATAAATGATTCTAATAGAATCTTTAACGGCAAGATTCACAAAGCGTACTTATCCAACCATTTTTATTTGTGCTGCCTGGATTACCACATTTTTCGCAGATTCGGTAACTAATGGCTTCCGCCATGGACACTAATCCTTCTATATATTCATCACCGCCACTATAATAAAAACACAACCCTCCGTATTTTTCTTTCACTTGCCTAGCCACAACTTGGGGTGGTACATCGTCGGTAACCCTTCTAGGCGTATCGTGGATGGCATCTTTTAAGGCTTTGTTCTCAAAGTCTTTATAATATTCATTATAGGCATCCCAATTGCCTTTTTTTGCATCTTCAATCATCAAGTTATATTCAGCATTTTTGCGATTATTTTCATTACACGAATCTATATGGTGCTGAATATTTTGGCATAAGGTGTCTATGATATGAAACCAACCATCACCGTGTTCAAATCCCCATCCCATACAGCTTTGATAGATAGACTTACTGCGGTCAGCAAATATCTTAGGGTATTTCTCGCAGAGGTATTTATCTTTTTCGGGATTCATTCGTTACAGACCTTAAGAATTTCTTCTTGTATTTTACCGAAAAGCTCAATAGCTCCAGAGGATAAAAGATCATAGCGCGTTTCATCCCCAACTTTAAAAGAGACTGAGAGTTTAATTTTGTCCCATTTGTCGTCTTCTTTTAGTGCGTCTCTCAAAGCTGTTTCGACATCCTCTGTTAGGTCCAGCGTATCGTTTGAGGCAAAATCCTCTGCCAGTCGTGCACGCTTATTCTTCTCTAGCGATCTATAATACGGCGCTTTAGGCAGTTCCTTCATATTAGTGAAAATATCAAAAACCCAATTACCTACATTGGCTTCTAACGTAATGGGGTCTTCTAAACTTGATTTTCCGTAAAATTCACAGACTTTTTTATGTATATTTTCATCGGGACCACTAACTAAAAACCCTAAAGGAATAGTTACTTCTTCTTTTAGATTGGCGAGTTTCATTCTAAATGCTCCTAATCAATTATGCGTGGGCATAGATCCATAAAGTTTTTTGAAAAAATAACTTTACTATCATATATCCCGTAGTAGTCTGTGACAACAGAAATTGGCATAAAGCCGTTTCGCATATAAAAATTTCTAGGAACTTCAAACTCATCTTTAGATGAGGTTTCAATAAACATAATTCTGGCTCTTTTTTTCTTAGCTGTAGCCTCTGCTCTTTGTATTAATTTCTTACCTATCCCTGCTTTTTGTTCTTGTTTGGATACTGCTATCCAATGAAGCATCCAAGAATTATCTGTGATAGGTAGAGGTCCAAATTGTGTAAAACCTAATATTTTTTTATCTATTTCATATACTAATATTGTGTCGTCATTTTTGGCTGCAAAATATTCTTGTAGGTCGCTATCTAGACACAAGATTTCATCATTAGTAAAAATTTTAGTACTTTTAGCTAGTGTGATTATTTCTTTTACGTCGGTAGCTTTTGCTTTTCTGATCATTTTAAACTTTTTAGGTTGTATTTTGATTTTATAATATATTTTTTCTGCTGTTTCCGCACAAATAAGGTACTTGTTTTGTTCTGTCTATTTTTGCTAATTAAATCTATTTTAGATTAGGTTATAATAACTGACATAAGGAGAATTTTGGTGTCGTTAGACTGGACTATAACTACGGATGACTTGGAAGTCGTATTAGCTGAACATTGTTTAAATTTAACACCGGATATAGCGGATTGGGTTTTTGAAGAAAAAGACCGAATCATGACAGTAGCCGAATCAGCATCCGACCAACTGGACAAACAGGTAAATGCTTGCCTAAGCGAAATAGAAAACATCTTAATTGAAAATAAAATAGCCTACGGACCTAAGAAGTTTTATTGACGCTACCTGTCACATTTTCTATAGTAAAACATATGGGCGGGCGGCGAAGACAGCGACGATCCAGCATCTTGGCAGGCAACATGGACTGAGCCGGAGTTAACCGACTATGACATCCTAATTTAAAAAGATACTCATGGTTTTGGAAGAAAGAGCAAGGCATTGGGCTTGGTAATGTAAAATTTATGCCTCTTAAAATTATTGAGGAAATTCTCGTTTTTTATCAAAAAACACCTACTTACAACCCACAAATGAAAATAAGGGAAAAACCTTTAAAAATAATTTCTTCGTTTAAAAAATCAGCCAAAACATTGCCTTGGCAAAGCAGTCAGACTTTCTCTAGAATTTCAACACACCGATTCCCTACAACTTTTTTAGAGTTTACTCGGGACAGATCAAAATCTTTGAGAGGGCTGCATCCTACGCAAAAGCCCGTCGCCTTACTTGAATATTTAATCCGCACATATACAAACGAGGGCGAGATTGTCCTTGATAACGTCATGGGATCGGGTTCCACTGGTGTTGCCTGTCTCGATACTGGCAGGCGCTTTATCGGCATCGAAAAAGACGATGCCTATTTTGAAATAGCTAAAAAGAGAATTGGGGAATGCCTTGGATAAATCTTTGACCGAGTACATGAAAGTCATGACATACGCCCGACACAACAACGGAGTAACGCTATATGGCTGTTGACTATAAGAGTTTTAACAATGGAAATCAGGTGGTTACGCCTGTCGCGAGTCGCACTGGACTGTAAATCCAGCAGCTTTGGCTTAAGTGAGTTCGAACCTCACCCCTCCCACCACCAACATAACCCTGAATAAGAATTTCTATATTCAGGCTTGGTTGTTCTACACTTTTCTTTGGGACTATTTTTCAAGGATTTAATTTTGAAAAATTAGATGATTATTTAATATTTAATAAGCCTTTAACAGATTAAATGTAAACCTAATCTGTAGGAGGCATTTTGGACAAGAAGGATCTTGTACTTGAAAAGATGCTTGAATACTTAGTCTCCTCTAAAGAGTTACTACTTCGAGATGGTTCTATCCAGCCTACAGTATTCGCTTCATTTGAGCATGATGGCATAATCATATTGCCTATTGTAAATAATGAAGATGAAGATCCAGAGGATTCTCTCACTTTAATATCCAAAGTTATTATCGCCTACGATGTAATGGAATATTATGTTGTTTCTGAATCGTACAGACTAACTGAAAAAAGTGATGAACATGCACTCGAAGACTGTTTGAGTGTCTCATATATTGGTCCAAAGGACGTAAAAAGGATCATTAGTTTAGTCTTTAAAAAGGTAAATACTGAAGTATTCTTCGGGGAGTTAGTAGAATTATATCCTTCTAATGTAGAAGGATCGATTAAGGATTTATTCTTACTCAAAGAGCGTGTACCTAATTTAACAGAGGCAGACAAAAAATATATTCGATTATTGTTTCCTGTACAGTCAGAAGAAGAAATTGATAAAGATTACATTCTTCATTAATGTGTACTTGACATAGTTAATACCGACTTTATATTTTATATGTAAAACATAAAGGAGGTACTGTGCTATTATTTGAAGACTTACATAAAGATGTGTCTGTTTTTAATTATCTTTTAAATTCTGAAACTTCTAAGATTGGAGAGACGAAAGATGCTTGGCTTGTTGAAGTCGATATGCCAGGAGTTCCAAAAGATAAAGTAAACGTCAGCGTCACTGGTCGCTATTTAGATCTGACAGGCGAACGAACGACAAAAGAAAAACCGTTCTTATATAGAGAACGGTTTACATTACCTGACAATATTAGGACGACGGAGGGTATTACAGCTACCCTAGACTTAGGGGTATTGATGGTAACAATACCTAAAAATATATCTAGTTCCCAGCAGATACCAGTTAATTAGTGACCTCCCCGCCTTCTGGGCGGGATTACTTTAATTATGTACAAATAATATTTTATCATCCTATACCGTAAGACCCCGTCCTTCAGGGCGGGGATATAAGGTATTCTGCGAGCGTAGCTCGCTAAATAATTGTTGACAACATAAACCTAAATATTAATACTATTAATAGTTTTCGTAGCCATTCGGCGACTAGTTTGTTCTTTGACAATTGATATTTGGTTGACCAGAGAATCCTTACCTTCTGGTCGTAAAATCAATTAGGTTAGTAGTTAAAACTAAGTATTTAGAAAACTAATAACTAAAAAATAAAACTCTGAGAGATCCATATCCCTAGCGGCTAGGTCTTAAAGTGTAAGGGTTCGACCCCGTCTCGGGCATGAGACGCTAAATGCCGCCAAGGCGGCATAAGGGAAGCCCCGTCCTTTAGGGCGGGGAGGATGTCACCTATACGTTTAATATTGGGTTGTTGTGCCAGTATCTCCTCAAAATATTTCCAATCCGCCGTGTGGTGTACGTGATTAAAACCTACTTTTTTAGCTAAAATAGAACGCACCACTACGCATCCCATATCTATAAAACATATTTTTAGTTCGGCTTTAAGATATCCATAACTGGATTTGTTATGGAAATGCGGATAATTATGCACACAGTCAAAATAAATAAAATCAGTGTCTTTATTTTGTAGTACTTCATCTACCATTACGGGTACATAATAGTTGTCCGCATTTGTAATGACCGTAGTTACCTGCTCGTTCTTTTGATTGATAAAATTTTACTTGGTCTTTGACGTAGCCTTCATCGATTAAATTTTTCCCTAATTCTACATTGGGACCATCATGAACAATATGTAGCGTCCAGTTTTTATTTGTTTGGCTTTTTATACTGTTAATAAAACATTTCAAAATATCCGTATGACCATATGTTATGGCTATAATATCTATACCGGTCATGTTACCTCAAAGGGTTAGGTGAAAATCGTCAGTCGTTAATAAGGTATTTTAACCATTTTTCAAGATAAAATTCAATGTTTTCTATATTGAATGATTCTTGGATTAATTGCTGATAGACACCATCAAGTACCTTCGCCTCTATTTGAGGATAATCAACTTTAATTGATCTTAAGTGTTTTGATCTTACCAAAACAGATTCTTTTTTTATATATAGGCTGACTTTTTCAAAAAAATTGTCAATTATAAGTTGTATATCGTCTTGCGGTGCCTCTGCATTTTCTGTCACAAAACCTCCAATAAATATGTGCTATGAATCTAGTTGAGATTAAATTGAAAATGAAAGGAAATTTCATATGAGATTTTTTCTATTTTCGGTTTTTTTGTCTAATTTAAGTTTTGCTCAACCCATTTTTGATCGTGCCTCTTGGACAACTTGGCAAGGCAAGTGGGAAGGAGATCTTTGGAATCCTGGTAATTTCGGTAACTCTATTTACATGACGTGTGTGGGCACAGATGGATCTGATGGGTCACCGGAATTCTGGGCGAATGGGATGGGTGACGATGCTGCCTCGGTAGCTTACATGGATACCTTAGCTTGGGTTAACGTAGCGGATCGCAACCCTGCTTACATCGAGGTCTACTGTGGCTACTAAAAGTAAATAACTTCAACAAGTTATAATCTATTATTAATAGCTTTATTTTGGTGTAGGAGTGTTCTAAGATTAGATGTACTAGCAGAAGTACGGAAAGCCCATAATCATGAGTATGTTTTACGTCAATGATTTCATAAGCCACCTAACGCTCAAGCGGTTAGTGAAGTTTCTACATGAGGAGTATTCGGGGGACCGCTTACTCCTTTACATAAATTCCCAAGGTGGTTGTACAAGATCTGCTTTTGCTATCTATGAAATTCTGCGTACATTATCAGAGCAAAAAAATATAGAGGTAGTCGCTCAGGCATTTGATGAATGTTATAGTGCTGCTTTAATTTTATTTTTGGCTGCTGACGAGCGTTATGCTACGAAGTATTCGACTTTTTTAATACATGAAGTGTCTATTGAGGAAAGCACAGGTAAGCACGCAGAAGGTTATAAAAACACAGCCGTACAGTTAGAAAAAGAGACATCAATACTTTACGACTTGATCGTTAAAAGAACCAATTTGAGTGCTGCTACGATTAAGAAAAAAGTTAAAGCAGCTAAAGATAACGATTGGTTATTTGATATGGACGAAGCTGAAAAGTATGGAATAGTCACAAATCCAGGGTTTTATATCCCTGAATTTGTGGAGCAAGATATCGAAATGGAAGAAGAATAATTTACAAGTCTACCATTAATTTCTTTAGATCACTCCAAGTAGAATCCAGCCATTCCCTGCAATAAACTACATATTCAGATCTTGAGTTTTGACACAGTGCTGAAGGTGCTAATTTGATTTCCTGCATAACTTTGACTTCCAGATTATGCGGCACCCAACTTTTTTTACTAAATGCTCCAGGTGCTCCAAACCAACGCCAAAGATGGATCGGAATATGAAAATTATGCTCACGTAAAAATTCGTTTATGTGGCGATCAAATACATTTTCTTCTTTAGTTGTTAATTCTCTTAATTTTTTATGGTATTGGCGAAAAGCGATTGGTGATAACCATTCATATTTTTCTGCTATAGACTTAGCTATATGATACCTAAATTGTAAATAATCGCTTACATTAAGACGCTCTCTATTTTTGAAATTATCGTATTTACCAAACCAGACATGGCGTAAATAATTTACACATAAGTATTCTAAAGTTACGGGATCTATTTGCGTTAAATCAATTTTTTCTTTTGTATACCGCTCCTGATGTAGGACAGCTCTCATTTCTAAATCAACACGGTCTAAGGTCGGCAACTCCCTAAAATCATCAACAGCCCTCATTACACGATCAAACACATCAATTACCTCCACAACAGTCAAAGCGCACTATCTACTATCGTCAAATCCTTTAGATTTTTTAGTCTTCAACCGGCAGTTTTAAAAACTGAATGCGGTCGGTGATGCCAAGGTCCCAAAGCCTATCTCTAACATAGCTTAGATCAAGCGTATCTGATTTTGATCTAATTGCCATTATGTCGGCTTTATCTTTCCAGCGCATAGAGGCTAATTTTGTGATTACGAGATCCTCTGCCGAGGCTATCTTTACCGACTTACCCAAGATAGTCGCTTGCTTTGCCCTTTTTAAAAGGTGTGTAGCGAATTCCTTGCTTTTAAAAAAGAGGAAGTCTACTTCCCTACCTTCGTATTCAAACTTAACAATATCGCGTTTTGGCTGGTTGTAGGGCATGTTTTCTGTCTGTTTGAAGCCCTTACTCTCAAACAAAGCTACTATATCGTCCATGTCTTTAGAGACAATAACAAAATCTAAATCTTGAGTAGCTCTAGGCTTCGCGTGCTCCGCTAGAGCTAACCCCCCCACCAAAACAGAATCCGTACCCTGCAACACACCAAGTACCAGCTTAAGGAACTCTTGCAAAGGTAAATGAGACGCACCGCTACTAGCAAAGACCTCAGATATTTCAAGGCTTTGAATAATACCTTTAGCACTGTTAGATATTTTGTTTAAAAATCTCATACAACCTCTTATCGGCATTAAAGAAATTAATCTTAAGTTTTATTTTTCATCAGTAACTAATTAATATAATTGAAAAACACAAAAATTAAAGTTTTTTTATACTATTTCCGATGAGTCGTATAGGAAGAAACTACTTAGGAGTGACTTATGACTACGGCATTAAAGTTAGAGCAACAATTTCAGTTGGGTACAATTATATACTGGCACGTCCGAGCCGACTTTATATCTTCGCGTATACGCCTTGAGCGTCTGTTAGTACAGATGGGAAAACTTCACAACCAACCACCTAAGAAATATAAAGGTAAAATCATAACAAAAAAGCGTAGTTATATAGATCTGTTATCAAAGAACGACTATAAGACCTGTTTTGGGCGGACCTTAAAGTCCATATTGCCCAGTGACAGCTTTTATCGTCCCAAGACGGTATCGCCTGAAATTTCAGAATTTTACGTTCATGGTCAGAGGGAATTAGATGCTGATCTTGAGGTCAAAAAAGAGTTGGTTGCGATACTCGACAAGGGTACAGGCGAATTAACTTTTAAGGATTCTTTGTCCTCGGTTCTTGAAGAAAAAATAAGAAAAGAATTTCAAGCCATGCAGCAATCTACCGATGGTGACCAGATAGCTAGGCTGCTGACCAAAGTAGTACAAGAGGAATGTAACGGATTATCTTTAAAACTCGGCGTCTACTATATACCTGATGAATTTAAGCACCGAATAAAAAACTTGGAAAAGATCATTAGTATTTTCGATCCTAAAGATATTAGCCTCTATCAAATAGCAATGAAGGACGATACGTCTACCGTCAGCAGTATACAAAATGCTGTTGTTGAAGGTTTGTTTTCGGAAATTGAAACTTATGAGAGGGATCTACTTGAAGAATATAAAATCGGTAAATTTAATAAAAAAAATAAAGAAAGGATAATTACTAACAGAACTCTTGAAATAGAAACTCTGCGTAATCGCATAACTTCTTTTTCTAAAGAGATAGGGGAAGAAAATCTACATAAATTAATTGAACAAGTCGATCTAATACTTAAAACTCTAGACGCTTAATAAGAGCCAACTTGCTAGGGTTTACGGTACGCCAATCATCTTCTAATAAGCCGCCTGTATCGCCACTATTTGGATTTAAGCTCCAATAGAAAAAAGACTTAACATTTTTGTTTACTAAATAATCAACAAAAGTATCTCCCCATATTTTATCTTTATCAACATATTTTCCTCCCCACTCGCCAATAGTGACCGCGTATTGAGTGTTAAGTAAATAACCCCAATGGTAATCCCATATAGCTGCCATGTTTGATGGAAATTCTTGTGCCTCAAAATAAGGCTGATTAGAAACCGAAGGACCATATATGTGTGGTGAAAAAACTAACCTGTTATGAGGTATGTTCGGTAAATCGGTTAAGGCTTGATGTAAATTTTCACCCCAAAAAGAAGGTATATTATCTGGCGCTGCCCCTAAATCAGAAACACCTTCGACAAATAGTAATACGTTCGGATTAATTTCTAATATAGCTTTTGCTGCTTGTTCCGATAAGTTTTTCCACTCATTCCACGTCAAACCCCACGGCTCGTTAAACAGATCAATTGCAATGACATTTTTATGTTCTAACGAGATGACAGCAAGTTTTTTTAATTGTTCAATCCATAAATTTACTGGCAGCGTCTTTTCACACGGTCCCTTTCCAGGTGCCGGTTTATCAAACATTTTATCGTCTTTACTGCATTTATGTAGATCAAGTACGACAAAAATATCTCGCTGCGCGGATAAATTTAATAAATCCTCAAGTTCGTCTTGCGGCGTATTATATCCATCAGATCCTTGAGACTTAGAATCTAGAGTTTCTTTTACAACAGGAATGCGGAGGGCATTAAAACCAAGAGATTTTATTTTATCTAAAAAAAAGGAGATAGGTTCGCCAATCCACAAACCATGTAATTTGAGATCTTGATTTTCTAAACCGAACCAGTTTAATCCTTTTAAATTGGTAGGTGTGTTATTTACAGTAATGAAACCATTAGAGTTAATATCATAAATATATGAAGTATTAGGTGATGGGTGTGAAGGTTTTGGAAACACATTAATATTATAGGTAGGATTACAACTAATAATAAAAAACAACAAAGTAATAAAAAACTTATCCATAAATAGCCTCCAAACTCAAATTAAGAACCTAGCCAGTCAGTTAATCTAACTAAAAAAGCTAGAAAAACCGTCAAAGGCTTGGTAAGCTAGGGAAGCGAACCCTTGTTTATTGTTTTTGGAGGGGTGATTTTTCGCCACCTCCACTTTTATTAAAAGAGGTTAAGAAATGAAAATTTTAATACCTTTCATCTTATATGCTTCAGTGAGTATGGCGCAGGATTTTTCAGAACACACGGAAAATCCACGTCCTGTACTTAAACCTGCCGCTGTAGTCTCTGCAGAGCAGCGTGAAGTTCAGCGCCTCCGCTTGGCATTAAGCGAAGCACAGAATCAATTGCGACAATTGCAAAGTGATGCTGCCAATAAAAAATGCGACACAAGAATTGTAAGAGACAATCCAAAGAATCATGTTTTTGGTATAGCCGGTATTGGACCAGATGGTCACAAGCTAGAGTTAAAATCTGATGGTCTGCACGTCCTACAAAACTATGCGCCTACTCTTGGTGTAGGGTATGATTACAATATTCAAGATGCTTGGACGGCTGGAGCTATAACCACTTTTGGAACAGAAAAAAGATCACTACAGGGGTTATTTACGTTGGGCTATCTCTTTTAGTAAGTGGGGTAGTAGCGCCTTCAAACCAAAATGTTGCGGATTTGGCAAAGCATCTAATGTAAACCAGTCGTAATTTTCAGTCTCCCAACACAAGACAGGGTTAAATTCGTGTGGGACTGTAATTAAATAATTATAATATTTAAAATTACCTTTTGTGAAAACCCAAAGTGGTTTTAGCTTAAAAGGACCGCTATAGCTTGTTTCTTCTTTTATTTCGCGTTTAACTGTGTCAGTAGGTGTTTCTCCTGGTTCTTGTTTTCCACCCCATACTCCCCATGTTTGCGGCTCATTTACATATTTACTGCGTAGGGATAGTAAAATTCGCCCTGTATCCTCGGCTAAAAACACGCCTCCGGCACCTGCTTTACCGTAAAATTCTTCCGCCAATACTTTTTGAAAAAATTTCATTTTTAATCCTAATAAACTCCGTCCTTTAGGGCGGGGAGGATGTCACTTTAATTAAATTAATCTCGTGGTAGTAATACCTCACTAATTACCTATACCCCACTAAAACAGTGAGGTATATTTTTTACATGATTGGTTATGTATTAAATTATTATGATGACGCAAAGCGTAGTGTAATGCCTTCGGGTTTGCTCGTCACTCATCCTTCTACTTTGCAAATTATTGCGGTAGGACAGTCTTCTTTAACCGATCTACTTATAAAAATTTTTAATGTGGGTGTTGAGTACCCTGCTTTAAATAATTTCTATGAAAAATACACAGCAAAATGTTTGCCAAAAGATATTAAAAGCCTTGATACAGTTGGTAAAAATTGGTTCCATAAAATTAGTCTAAACATGGTAAAAATAAATATTAGACCTCCTTTACATTTGACAGTACCTATAGCGTTCGATCTGAGAGATTGTTATGATGTAGAGCCTTATGAACACATAATCGTGGGAGCTTACGGTGGCTGACGAAAATTTTGCAATGGTGATATGTGCAGATCCTCAGTTGAAAAAACATTTTTTAGATCAGACCGATCAGGCGGTCTGGCTAATACCAGACACCTACGAAAATGAAATTAAAGAAATCCTAGAGACTAATATTTCTCTCTTGCCGAATATTGATTCACCTGAAGACTACAAAATGCTTATCCAAGCCATGTGTGTTCTTAAAACGTGTAAAGAGCGTCTGGCTATAATTAGGCATCATTTAAAGGGGCTACAGTATCGTTGGGATCGGTTACATAAAGAGGCATTGAAATTCATAGGTACTAAATATTATGTACAGCTTAATGCTGTACGAGATTCCACGCGAAAACAACTTTTAATAGACTCATTGGAGCCTATTACCAGCGGTGTCGAAAAACTAGACTATCTACTAGAAGTAGCCGAGGCAGCACAAAAGCATTTAGAGGACATAAACTGGGCTATAAGAAACTCCAGTGAAATGATTTCCAATTACTTTGGTGCTATGCGTGTAGTCGCGCCCGCCATTTTAAAGGAGATATAATGCCGACAATTAAAGGGCAACTCATGCCTTTTTTTGAAACAGGCTCAGAGGGAACATATTTTACACTATACGACGAAAAATTCGACGATCCAAAAGCGGAATATCGGTCGTATGAAGGTGTAAAGTTTTTAAAAAATAAAGACTTTTTAGGTATTTATGTGGGCGACTATAAAGTATGGGAAGGAAATATTTTATTTATAAATGTTTTAGAAGCTAAAAAACATAAATACTTTAAAATGTATGTTAAAAAACATAGCTATGAACAACTTTGTTTTGCCGGTCTTTGGGTTCATTATTTGCCGACAAATATAGATTTAGGTCTATGGCATGATATATTTTTTTACTCTGAAAATCCAAGATACACTGGAATCATAACGTGTCAATAACCCCTCCCTAAAGAGAGGGGCTTGAAGCCAACCACTAGGCTTCAAGAGAAAAAGGAGACTAGACTGACCAAGGACAACAGGACTCGTGGTTCCATACCACCATCCACAAAAGCTCGCTGGGGAGCCAAGCTCAGAGTAATTAGGGGTCTTAAAAGGATTCTGCCTATCACAGATATCAGAAAACAGGGTGTAAGTTGAAACCCGTCTGGAACGCTCACTGTGTGGACTCCCACAGTCTTTGTGAAAGAATATATGGTGAGAATATTCAGCCCTTCTACGGGATGTACTTCCTGTCTTTCTTTAATTTTTCAAGACGCCAGCTACATGTTCAAAATTTCGCTAAAGGTGGGATTAGAAAACTCTACGGCGGCACTCTTTCTTTAGGTCTAACGAGGGGAACTCTTGTTCACCACCCTAAGTTTGGAAGAAGTTTTGTTGGGGGTACTTCTAAAGGTTTAATTTCTTTGCATAGCGTGGAAACTGGAAAGCGCTTGACTCAAGGTGCAAAGAAGTCGGATTTAAAAGTTTTGAGTCGGTTAAAATGGAGAACGGCTTTCCTCCCCGTCCTAAAGGACGAGGTTTCCAGCCGTAAAACAGGATGAAGATCGGTCTATTTAGCGATTGGCATATTGGATTAACTAAAGAGAAAACTATACGCAAAAAATTAGAGCGTATGGTTTTTGATGATTTAGATATTTTAATCAATCTTGGTGATAATTGCGGTGGTCTAGACGGTGCGAGATCTACACAGACTATTACAAATTTAGTACGGGAATACTTTCCACAAAAACCATTTATAAGCTGTTTAGGTAATCACGACTATTGGTGCAGCAACCCTAAAAAGTCTAACCCTTCGCCTGCACGCTTTGAAGAAAATATAGCTAAAATCAAACAGGTATTTACTGAAAATAAAGTCCATTTTTTAGATACTGATGGTCCATACAGACAAGATGGAGTGTGTTTTGTAGGGCACTCCCTTTGGTATGGGCAGGACGCTAATACTAATGATTTAAGGTGGATGCCACACGCTTTAGACGGTAATACGCATCAGCATATGCGAATAAAAAGTTACAGAGAAGTGTTTGAAAATCTCGATAAACTTTTACCTTCAGACACACAAATAGTTTTTTGTTCACATTTTCCAATAGTGGAATTCAAAAATAACCTGGACATTACTTATGGCGGACCGAAATCTTTAGGTGATACGTTGCAAGAACAATACAATATTCAGACATTTCTAAATGGTCACGCACATCAAAGACATGAAGGACCGTTGAGGTATGAATCTGGATCAGACTACGGCAAACCTGAGTACATTATCGTACCTTTGAATAAAGAGGTTAATTCTTGACATTACCTATAGACAAAGATCTTCTTTATCAACGTCCAGGCGATGATGTCTTTGATAAGATCAAACATCATTTTCCTTATATTTTAGAGCAGGCTAGTAAGGTTAAAGACTTATTAGTTAAGGTAATCGTAGATGACATGATCTTAGATCATGCTTTAACTGAGGCACTAGACGACGTTGGTAAAATTCTAGAATACCAGGCTCAAAATGAAGAAATAGAAAAGCCAAAATTTAATGGATTATCTCTTTTAAAAGATGCGGAGAGAGTTGGTAAATTAAATTTTGTTATTAATTTATGTAAGGTAGTAGGTTTAAGTGATGAGGCTGCCGAAGCAGTACGGTCTGCAGAGATCGACAGACTATGGAGCGTTGAAGGTGTCACTAAAGAGAAAAAAGAACACAGTCCAGTCTTGAAAATACCAGATGAAGTATCCGTGCTCTTGCGTGAAATATCGAAAGCTTTAGGTAAGAAGGGAACCTCTAATGGCAAATAATTTAGAGAATCAACTAAATCATTTAATGAGTAGATCTGAAGATGTAGCTTCCAGAATACAAAGTTATGTTTCAAGTAAAAAACAATCTAGTTTGGAAACAAATCTTCAGGAAGATGCTAATGTAAAGAATGATGAATTTGATGAAAGTCAAAGTGAAAGTTTAGATGTTTGTCCCTATAAATTTATTTATTTAGGGTACAGTTACGTGGAAATGCCAAGCTATGCTGACACTCTAAAAAAAGAGATGGAGCCGCATAATTTTCTTATTTTTAATCCTCTAGTGCCTGTTGAACAGCAATTTCATGAAGCACAACACAAAGAAGCATTAAAAAATATTACATCAAAAGTAAAATTAAGTGAATTGAAGTTTCTTAAACTTAGTTATGACTACAACAAGCCTTTAGAAGAAGTTTTACCTATTATTCGTCAAGCAGATACTAAGACAGATGTAGATAGTATGATCTTTAAGGAACTTTATTTTTTGATGCGTTCATCTCTGATGATTTGCGATTTAAATATGGAACCTTATGGTCCAGAACTATATCAAAAATTATTTTATGCAAAACTTTTTGAAATACCTGTAATTGGGATTGCACCTTCTGGGCGAACGCTCAGTCCTTACATATTCAAATATACTAAGGTGTTATTAACTGACAGTTTTAATTTAGGTAATTTATTACCCTTAGTAAGGGGCTATTCAGATTGTTCATATTAGATTTATTTCCATTGTCTGAATGGGAGTTCAATGCCTATATCTGATATATATAATTTCACTGAAAAAAGATTTTCTACTTTTAATCATTCTATGCGGATCTACATAGCAGGTAGTGAAGTATCTAAGTGGTTGTCAGGTAGCGTTTCTATTACCTATGCAGGTAGGGATGGCTATAATTTAGCCTCGTTTGATTTGCAAAACCCCCAAAAAGTTTGGCAAGTAACTCGTGAGAATTTAAAAGGCGCAGGAAATAATGTAGGTAATTTTCGCAGCACAAGTGACTTTAATGATGAATCTGTAAAAAGAGACATCTTTAATGCGAAGCAAAAAACAGAATCAAATGCTTATTATAAATTGGATACAACACAGTCTGTGTTAGGGCAAACAAAGACTGAAAAGGTAGACTTTTCTTCTAATGGCTCTATAAGTAGTAATGATGCTTTTTATAAAAATCCATACTATCCACCCGATACTTACGAGGAAAGAAAGTATAGGTTAGCTGTTAATGATTGCATTTTTAACAAACATGATTGGGTGCGTATTTTCAAAAAAAATCCCTTTTCAGTAAAAGGGGATGAGTGGGTTGAAATATTCTGTGGCTTTATTCAAGAACACCCGATCACTACGGATTTTATAACTGGCAGTTCTGCGGTGCGTATATCTTGTAGCTGTATTAAACAACAGTTAGCAAAAATGCGTGTCCAAACAAATATTCATATATCTGATACAGATCCACAGCCAATTCTTGATAAAGGATTTTACGCGGATTTTATCAATACTTCTTTGCTTACACATCCATTTGCTAATCAAAATTTACAAGATTCAATCACAAACCTAATTTTAGGTAGTACGATAAATAAGACAGTCGATGAATCCTCTCTAGAAGAATTAAAAAGGCGTGTGGGCTATTTCAGTTTGGGTAACGTCATTTGTTATGATCCCCAGTCGCCTGGGAATACATTAGAACGCTGGCATTTAATGACCGTTTTCGGTGTTAATAAAATTCCATTCCCTCAAGGTGGTGGGGTGGATGATTTATGGCTGACAGCTAAAGACATGGATATATTAGGACAGGCTACATCTCCTAGTAATAAGAAATATTCTAAGACAGTAGGCGGACCTACCGCACGCTATTTACATTTTCTTATGCCCGCATCTGGCGTTGGTCCAGGTAACTTAACATCATATGATATGATGTCAGGATCGGGATCTGAGGCTAGGGACTGGACTACACGCTGGGAGTGTATTAGAGACTTGGCAAGCAAACTAGATTTCCAAGTTTTGACTTCGCCTTCAGGCGATATTCTTATTGAGTTCCCTCAATATGGTTTTACTCCATGTGCCTATTTGACAAATTTCGGTAATACTCCATCTAACGTATCATCTTCAGTCAAGAGTGCTGCAGACGAAGCCAAGAAAAGTTTATCAAACCCGCTAACAGGTAGCAGTAAACCTAAGAGTAATCAAAAAGCATTTCCACAGTGTGATAAAACAGAAAACAGCATAGCTAATTTGTTTACTTTTGATTTACATCAAAAAGAAGAAACACTAAATGATGAAGCGGAAGATTTCCCAACAGTGCTTCAAGTTGGTGGTGGGTTTGCTTTTAATGTATTGAACGATGCTACTAATGGTGCAATAGAAACATTTTCTCCTAGAGCTTATGTTTATTCTCCTGCTCTGGTAGACCGTTATGGTGTTGTAACAGGTCAAGTTGACTTCCCGTTTGCAGGACAAAAAGCGGAAGAAATCCAACAAAATGGCAGCAATACATCTATAACTCAAAGATTAGCACAATTAGGATTGATAGAATTCACAAAGCGCATGGCTGATGCTTCAATGTGGTCAGGCTCTGTAATCTATAGACCTTTTTTATTTCCGAATAGACCTATACACCTTAAAAAATCCGCGAGAATTGGTTTATTACAGAGTGTAACTTATAACTGGACAGTGGCGCAGAGTGCAGGTGTCACTCTTAGTTGTAATATGATTATGGCTGAAAGACATGACGGTTCTTATCGATTATTAACAGGTGCGGTCAACACTCCTATTGATTATGGTGCCGTTTGGGGTACACCAGAATCCACGGCTGGGAATTTAAATAAGTTATCCGGTACAGGCAAAGATAAAGCTGTTCCCCAAGCAGCTAACAGTGGTGTTTATGTCGAGACGGGATCGGCTAAAGACGCTAAAAAAGATGTACAAACGAAACAATCCACACCGGACCCAAAAAAATATTTACAAACTTTAGGTAAAAACCTTGATATGCTCTATCCGCCGTTTAGAAAAATGGTGGAAGAATTATACGCAGCTTGCGTTGCAAAAAATATTCCTTTGACTATAACTTCAACTTATAGAACTCCAGAAGAGCAAGAAGAAATACGGAAATACAATATTGCACATGGTTTACCTGCCGCAGAAAAATTTAAGTCGTATCACAATTATGGTTGTGCCGTAGACTTTAATATAGCCGTGGCTGGAAGAAATATTAATCATCCTGCATATGCTTCGATAAATAATGAAAATGTCATTTCCACATATTCAAACGGTTATACTCTTTTTTGGGGTGGGAAGTTTAAAAGAACTCCCGATGGTATACATTTTCAAATTCCTTTTGAGTGGAAAATGTCTGAAGAAAGAGCAAAGCAAATTGCTGACCTTTATAGAAAAAATAATTTGTCTGAGACAGAATGTGTAAAAAAAGTTTGGGCATGTTTAAATGCGTTAAATCCCGATTTAGTAAAAAATGAAGTATCACCCGCAGATCAAAATATTTTAGAGGAAGTAACTAAAGCTTTGGGTAATAGGTACTTTACCTCTGTAGCCGGACCATATACGGCTGCACATTTAGGTGAATTTATTCCGCCTAAACCATGTGAAAAAGTAGTGCTTAAAACCGCTGGTTTAAAAAGAAAGTCCATCTAATGGATTGGAGATCACAAGTCACTAAAAATGCCGCTAGGTCGAATCAGCTTACAGGAGCTAATTCACAGACCGGTCTTTTTAGCGCCTTTATAGATACTGCAGGCGGGGAAAATCAAAGCGGGAAGTTTGTCTATGCAGGTGGTGAGCGTAGCATTCCATTACCGATGCCCTTTGAAAGTAATACGTCTTGGATTAGAGCCATACCTGAAAACGGTACACCGGCTATGTGTAGCTACAGAAATGATACCGGCGATCTAGTATGTGTGAACTATTATAGTTTTAACCCAAAAGATAAGATAAGTGGATATACGGGCAGTAAAAATATTTACAGAACACTAAAATCGGGTGAGATAGAAATAAACTCGTCTGGTATGGCTCAATCCTATTACTCTCAGCGACCTGTGTTAGAGCAAAGAGCAGGAGTATGCCGTACATGGATAGACCAAGACAGACTAGAGATAGGAGCAAAATCTCCTCTCCATACCAAACAAATTTACGAGTATAAGGCTAAAGAAATAGGCGATGAGGAACGCTTTGGTGCTGTTAAAAGACCTTATAACTTTTTGTTTGATCCTAGTACTTTACAGCCAAGAAATCCATTATCCGCTATATTAGCTACCTCAACTACTAGTTCTAACTATTTTGATTATCCTTATCCGAATTTTACTTTACCTACAGGTTTTCCAAGTCCGAGTTTTGCACAAGTAACTGCTACTGCCGCAAACGCTGCTGCCGCCGCTTTAATTTCAATAGGTGAATTTAAACAGAGAATATTTGCTAAAGAATACCTTAAGGTTCTTAAAAACCCTCTATATCCAACAGCACCAAATCCTATTCTTTTAGATATTCGAGAAGGGCAAGTATTTGATGACAAAGGTGTACAAACTATAGGACCTAATGGTGCTTATATTAGGGCGAAATACGATTACTATACACCCGCTTTAGATTCTACGAGCTTTGTTATAGATGAAATCGGAAACGTAAACTGGAATTTATCTTTAGCATCTAAAAGCGGTTGGAATGTTTTATCCCCTGCCGGTCCTATTAAAATGGCTACGTCGCTGCAAGGCATGAATTTCACATCGGCTCTAGCTGTTGAGGTACTGGCAGGCACTTCAATTGGAATGACCGCAGGTACAGATGCTACATTTGATGTCGTTAGTAATATGGAAGCCACGGTAGGTGGTAATTACAGTGTTAACTGTATTGGATCGGGGTCGCATCAATATAATACTGGTTTAGAGGTCAAGTCTAATGCCAGTACGACAATTAATTCGGCTGTAGATTTAATTTTAATTGCTACTAGCGGAAATTTTAAAGCCTCTGCACCTATTATGGATTTAAGTTCCAGTGCTAGTTTTAAATTGGCATCCCCAACGATAGATATAACTGCTGCAGGTGCTTTAATGCTTAAAGCTGCCGACTTAAAAATAAGTGCTGCCACGCTAGGATTAGGTGCCGCTCCAGCACAATCTATGGTGCTAGGAGAAGTTCTCGTAAGCTGTTTGAATTTAATTATACAAGCAATTTCTTTACCTGCCGTATCTACTGCTCCTGGTAGTCCTGTCGTCCCAAATGCTGGGTTAATCCCTTTAATTACTCAAATACAAGCTCTAATAACCACTTTAACGTCTAAAACAATTAAGGTGTCACCTTGAATTTTAATTTCACAGAAGAAATGGGTTCCGTGCAATTATGTCCAGGTTTGTTGATAGGCGACACAGAACCTTCTACATTACCTATAATACCTTATGTTATGACCGATTTCACTTTAGTCATGAGTTCTAATTATAGGTTTTCGTATAATCAATATAGATATGTAGAATTTGGCTATCTTTTAACCAGAGATTCCGGCACAGGAGACTTTATTGTAGAGTATGGGGAGTTTCATGTTTTGTCTAAAGCAAAATATAATCCGGCTATAGATCCTAATAGTTATAGCCTTCCCTATCTTTTAACAGGTCAACAAAAATTGGTTACCGATAATAATATTGGAGTGGAACTAGGTGTACTGACTGATGAAACAACATTGAATACAGATCCGCAGTGGGGTATTTCTTACAGAATTACTACTGCCACGCCTTTATATTTTCCATATTTAAGAATGTTTATAACCAAAATGCTACCTACCTAAACCCAATCATCACGCATCGAATCATAAAAAGGATTATCTATAGGGTAGTCTAAAACATTATCAATTTTTGGATTGTTTTCCAGATATTGATGTATACCTTCAGCATATCCTCTATATAAACAAGCCCACAAACTTACGTTTGAAGTATTCATAATAATTTTTTTGCATTCAGAAAGTATTAAAATAATCGCAAAAAATATCTGATTTAGATTTACATTTTTGTGCTCATGGAACCAACAAAGCTCACTTTTGTTACTTCCTTTTAGGTAATCCTCTTTAAAAATAATTGCATCTGTAAAAATACTTTTAGATGCATCTAAAAATTCTTGTTCGTCAGATTGTAAAATAAGACTATAATCGGGATTATTATAAAGTATTTCACGTATTTTATTGAAATACGTTTCATATGAAGGTAGCTCGCCTTCTAGGCGTTTATCAGTACCTCTATAATAAACACCAATAGTCTTTTCAAGATTCAAATTATAATTTTCTTCTAATTTATTTTTAATTTCTAAAACTTCTTTTGATGGAGAGAAGTATTTCTTTATAACAAATTCTAAATTTGAAAAATAAATGTCTTTGAACTTACAAAAAGACAAAATCTCCTTCCCCCAAAGATCTAAATATAGGGGGGAGGCTATGATATTAGGCTTTGATTCATCTATATCTATTTGCTCGTTCAAAACAAGGTCTGAATATTTTGTGAATGGATAGACACTACCAATAGCAGCTTCATTTAGCCTGTAATTAAAAAATTCCTCGGCATCTTTGGTTTCTTTATATTTACAATATATTTGCGAGCGATCTATTTCTGGTAAATGTTTATATTTATTGTAATATTCTACAATACTTGCTAACGTAACTGTACTATCACTAAAAAATCCATATCCATGTTTTATTTTTAATATATTCATTGGCTACCTTGTTGGTGATATCAGATTCTTTAAGACCATTTTTCAAAGGATCTATAGTGGATTTTGTCAAACCAAACCATCTTCGTTATGCTCAGTGTGAACTGCCTACAAATATTGAGGCACTTCTAAATGCATTTACTGATGAATTTTATACTGACATGTCAATTATAAGCAACAATTTAGATAACGCTGAGAAGAATATAATACCTGGATTATTGATAGCTCTTAAAGAGCAAGTAGATATAAGAAATCAACTAATAAAAGGTGCTCCAGTAAAGGAACTAGCTTCACTTCAGGCATTTCAAGATAATCTACGTTTAACTAATCCTGAACTAGATGAAAACGATCCTTCGGTTGTCTCCCTGGATGAACGTAAATTGTTAGCTGCTGGTATCGTTTTGTTAAACGGCAAAATGTTTGCCTCTACTGTAGGTAATGATTTAGAAGCTTTTCGGCAATTATGGTTCGCAACTAATGGTAACTACGAAGCCTTTTTAGCTCTCGGTGATGGTATTGCAGACAACGTCGATGGAGCGTTTACCTTAGTGCAGTATCTTACTAATGGTAAATTTCCTTATTTAAATTTCTCATTCAATAAATTAGATACATATTTAGAAAATATTAAATTATCTAAATATAAACAAAGTGTTATATGGGTTAACAAAATAGGTGTTAATACATCTAATGGAAATAAATTAAAAGACATAGGCTTTGATGATACAAATATCTCACGCATTTTTTCTCGTGGTCAACCTCGTGACGCGGATATTGTCTTAGAGGGTTATTTGACTGAATCCGTAGCCCAAGTAAAAAGTTTTACTGAATTGTGTCTTTTACCTTTAAGTAATGAAAAAAGAAAACCTCGATACCAGAATGAAGTTAAATTTTTAACAGTGGGATTAAAATCGTATCTTAAGTATAGACAAAATAAAAATTTAAGTAGTTATGTGTTTAATACAAACTACTGGGAGTTAGTAAAAGCCCACTTTAATTCTAATGACATGAAGGAACTATTTGAAAATAGACCAGAAGTAAAAAACATTTCTCTGCCTGTTGACGATTATATTATTGGGGACCTACTAAACGAAGCAGGTAAATTACCACTATACTCCTCTGCTATACATTCCTTTCTAATCAGTTTATCTCAAACCACTTTTGATGGTGATTATGAAAGACAATTAATAGCCTTAACTGATTCCTTTTTGACTGAATTAAACGCAACAGAAAAAGGACAAGCTTTTAAAGCTGGGATAGACCAGTTATTTTTAGAATTAAAAGGCAACGATACAATAAAAAAACGCACACGAATTGCTGAATTGCCTGGTGCATTTATTAGGACTGACCAAAAAGCAACTGCCGGAGAAATAACCAGCGCAATCAATGATGAAATTCTGAATAGCCCTAATCCAGAGCTTGCAAAAATAGGAGTAGATACAGGAAACATAGGCGATCAAGCAATCAATACAAAAAATAAACCCACCAACGGTTTTCAAACCGCTGAAAATTACATGACAAATCTCTTTCGTCGTGTCGAATGGAAACAGAATTTTTCAAAATGTAGCAAATCAGAAAAAAATACTAATAATTTTAGTAAATTAGAGGCTGAGGCGCAGAATACAGATAAATTCAAAAAATATAAAGATATTAAAGACTCGAAGACTGGCAGTACTGCTGATTCAAATATAGCTTATAATCAAGATATAACAAAAGCGTCCCAGGCGGGTCAAAGCCGTCGTTATATAGAGCAACAACAAGCAGCACAACCAACTCAGGTATCAGGTAAATTTCAGTATCAATGCACACCATATGTCAGCACCGAATTTACAAGATTGATAGAGCAATCTTTAGCCGATTTATCAAAAGATGTGATTACGGCTTGTGAATTCTTAAAGCGTGGGATTCTTTTAGTGCAAGATATCGTAGATACGTTAATTGCTAAGGCACAGTCTGTATTGAATAAAGTTTTGGGAGTGTTAGAGAGGCTTTTAACTCTAGATTTTAATATTGGTGGAGCATTAGGTTTTGATACCTCGGTCATAAAATGTTCATGGTCATTAGATTTTGGTTTAAAAATTGATTTATTTGGACTTTTGCTGCAAAAACTAAATGAATTTTTTAAAACATGGGGTTTACCGATAAAGGAGATACTTGTAAATATACAAGATATCATAGCTAAAGCTATTTGTGTTCCTGTTCGATTAATTGAAAGCTTTGCTGGTGGTGTCAATAGCCTTCTTAATTTAATTGGCTGTAGCGTAAAAGATGTACAACTTCCTGATGCATTTATTAATTTATTAAACTCTATATTATTTACATTTGATTTAAGAACTTTAGTGCTGCGTAGTGGTTATCAGAGTTTTTTACAATTATCTGCAAACTTTTCAAAAAACAAAGATGCCTATAGAGGGCTTACTCAGTTTGCCTCTTTATGTCAAAAAAACTCCATGAAGGATGTAGTAGACGGTATTGATAACGTGCTTCTCAAGGCGGCAGTGATGGGTCCATTTAAAGCCGCTGACGCTATAGGAAAATCAGCCGAGGTACTTACAAAACAAGCGTTGTCTAAAACAATTGGGGTGGCAATATGAGTATTTCTTTAGACGACAACCAACAGAATATAGTATCGGCAAAACGTAAAGCGACTAGACCTAAATATTATAACAAGGCAACAGGTAAACTTACTGAGATTAGTCTTGATTTTGAAGCTTTTTTAATTCTCCAAGGAAGGCAAAGAAATCAAGACACGGTAAATTGGTTAGACCAATGTACCGACTTTTCTACTAGGGACTTAGACCGTGATAGTCTCGCTGCTACAGCCATTAAAAATGAAATAGAAGATGCCCAAAAAGCACAACAAGAATTATTGCCTCTTATTAATTTATTTGAACGCTTTAAGGCTAGTTATAATCTTACAGGATTTGAAAATATAGCAGAAGCAGGTGCTTTGTTAAATGATATCCAAAAAGCTATGGATGAAGTGCTTAATTTAACAGATAGACTTAATCATAGAGTAATTTACGGCAAACAATCTTTAAAACTGCTCAAAACAAATGGGATGACATCAAATGATGAAAAAGAACTTAATAGTTGGTATGCGTCACTGACCGCGTATTAGAAAGGATATATGTCTGTTGCCTTAAAAAAAGCCGATGGTGATTTGTTTATCAATCCAGATTCCGGTCGGACAGAAATTGTGTCTGGACCTACTAAAGTAGATCAAGAACTTTTCTCTTTATATACAACAGATTATGATCCTATTAGGAATTGGGGTTCTTATTTAAATATAAAATATTATTCAGGTATTAATTCTTTAGCTGAATTTAGAGCAAAACTATATTCCGATTTGACTACAGCAAATAATTTAATTTTACAGAAACAATCTAACGATATTACTTTAGATGATGAAAGAGAAAAAATACAAAAATTTAGTAATGTTGCTGTATTTGTAGATCCGGCATCGCAAGCTGCTGCTTTTATATCGGAGGCACAAGTAGGTGATCCAGCTACTACTGTGGGAAAAACACTCTTTTTAGACTTCAAGCCTCTAAGTATACGACACGTATTACCACCACCGATATCTCTTGGCTTTGAATTTTTTAACAAAAAAGGACAATGATGGCACGTTCCGAACAGCAAATCACACAAAGTCTTAAAAATAGCTTTAACAATATAAATCCAAGTCTAGATTTAGCTGTCGGTCCCACCTACGACTATACTTTGCGACCTATACCTACAGAGCTTGCTTACGTTGAAAGCTCTGTGGATAGAATGACACAGTTTTACAGCGGCAATTTTCCTAACGTAGCAACTTCAGATGAAGCACTAGATTTTGCGAACAATTTTGGTATCTCGGTTTCTTTAGGTGAAAAATCTACTGGCAATTTAACTTTTATCCGAAACTCCCCCCCACCGGCTGGTGTGACTTTATTTATTCCTGTTGGGCTTATAATAGGCACAGTAGATGGACAATATTTATTTCAAACATTAAATGCTGTGTATATGTTAGGCGACTACGCCAGTACATATTATAATCCACAAACAAATAAATATGAGATTAGTGTTGCGATACAATCTGTTAATCCGGGTTCGATTTATAATTTACCACCAAAACGAATCACAAAAATTATTGGATCTATAAATCAAAGTGATTTTGATGGGGTACGCCAAGATGCAGCTATGGCTGGAGGCACAGAGCCTGAAACGTCACAAGAATTAGTCAGCAGAGTACTACAACAATTTAAAGGAATTAATTTAAATTCAATAACAGGTATAGCCACACTTGCGAATCGTTTTATCCCTACTGGAATCATCACTACTGCCATAGTGCGACCTTCAGACCGATTAGAATTTAGGCGTCCTACTACAGGTCCCGCGTTGGATTTATGTGTTGAAGGCACAATCTCGTTACAGTTTTCTGAAGAATATTTTGCGGTAGGTGGAGAAGCTACTTTGATCTTAGATACGGCAACAGCAACATCTATATCCCAAGTCCTTGTAAATAGTGAAATACTCGATGCTAATTTGTGGTATTTTCAAGCAGAATCATCTGTAGAATATACGAGATCAACTAAAGCACAAAATAAAATAAATTTTATAATACCCCTGACCGCCAATGATGTCGTGAATATAATCGGCGTACAAAATAGTTTATTAAGCGAGCTTCAATCCATCATGTCGTCGTCAGATGATGCTATATTCAAGACCGATGTGTTAGTACGCTCGTTTGTAGATTTACCTGTAACGGTAGGTCTAGACCTCAAACTCAAGACCTCACCTTTGGCAAGTGTAAACGACGTAAGAACAGCATTACCAAGTATTGTAGCAAACTATATTGAACCTGGAACAATACCAGAATCGTTAGACGCAAAAAGTCTTTCTGATTTTATCAAATCGTCAATTCCAGATGTCGATAGCGTTAAAATTTATAAATTTAAGAGGCTGGTAAAATCCCTAAGCGATGTGGAAGTAGTTATACCTCTTAAGAACGAAATTCCAAGATTCAATTCCATTTCATCATCTTTAATTGTAAGATCGTAAACATGGGTGTAATTAAATTAGAATATAATTTAGGTTTAATATCGGAAACTTATAACCGACTATTAGCCTCTTTGCCGACTGGGGAAGACAATATCACTGCTGATATTGTTGTACCTACTCATACCTCTGATCGTCCAGTCACATTAAAAGTGTCAGGTTTGACCGCCAATACCCCTTATATTTTCCATGTAATGGCTGAAAGTCAAAATGCGGATTCACCCACAATAGGCTTTGTACCAACTAGTGACGTGCAATACCTGCCTGTACAGTTAAGTCATGGATATAATAATGTCTTGATTTTAGATAATCAAGGCAATCAAAGCACGTTTAGAATAGCTGTCGCGCATTATGCAGTACTTTTTCAAGCCGAATCAGAACAGATAGCAAATTATTCTTGGGTTCCAATTAAGAATCTAGAAAATAATGTTCAATCTGAAGTTGGTTATATTTTAGCCAACCCATTAATTTCTACTTTTAATAAGTATATACCTACCGATTTAGAAATCCTTGCGGTTTTAGCAAATAAATTGTTAGTCAAAAACATGCTTTGGCGTCCAGGTACGGATGCAGGAATAGATGAACTGCTAGCTGCTTTTTCTGCTTCACATCCCGTCATAATGCCTATGAAAAATTTAGGTATAGCCGAGACACCTCTTTATAGAGGGGAAGAAGACTTTGCTGGTTATGAGGCTCACGTATGGTTACCTAACCGTGAAGTAGAACGCTGGAGAACTTTTCTACAATATATAAACAATCTTCCTCAATTATTTTCACTCGTGCAAATAAATGAAGGTGAAGTTTTTATTAAGCAGGGTGACGCCCTACATCGTCATGTTTTCGATTTTGAATCTGATTTTGCAAACACTGTATTAGAAGGAGTTGTAGGAAGTACTTGCTTTGAGCGTATATTTCGGTTTTCTCTAGTGTCTGAAAAAGAAATCTTTATGGGTTTTTGTCAGGCATCCTATCCGTTAGATAATAGTATGCCCGCACTCCTCACACCGGATACTGATTTACTTGCAGTCACAAAATTTCAAGACTGGTCTTTGAGTGGAAGATTTGAAAAGCAATATGATATTTCTTATAATAAACATAAATGGGTTTATGAAATACCGACAGGAAATATAGATAGTGTTAATCGCTTTTTTGATTTATCACAAGTACCAGCTACCCACTCTGCTTTAAAATTATTTTTAGATGGTTTGTTATTAAGATACTTAGTTGATTATCATATATCTATTGAAGATGATTTCCGGTCGGGTGTTTATCCTATTGCATCTTCTTTGAATCCAATGATTTTGGATATTCCTGTAGGTACACCTAGAAGAATTAATGCTCCTGTTTTTTCTTCTATAGAAATAATGGGTGGTGTAAATACTCAGTTTCTTGTAACGGCAAATAACCAGACCGACACTAATCTTAGTTTTATTATTTCTTCACCTCCGATCCTTGGACCACAAGAAGCTAAATTACACTATATAACACCAGACCTAGCAGCTAGTAGCTACGGAGGTAAGAACCAGTATGGTACGGCATCCGTGCCCATAGGTGTTACTAATTATAACTTAGTATTCCCGACGCCTGCTTTGGATTTTCAGTACCAACTTTTCGTACAGTTAGGTGACGAAGGTAACGTAGGTAACGTAGGTAACGAAACTTTATCAGTTGTAGGTACAACATCTGGTGCGATTGGCTTAACCTTTAATTATGACAAGCTAGCGCAAAAGTTTACTCCGCTCTACGGTGGTATTACGTCCGAAGTGACGGTAAGGATATCTGTATCACAATGGGCAGGTGGCTCTACTAATCTCTTAGCTCAAATACAAGCCGTAGATAACGGTTTACCTAGTGGGATACCTCTAGCAACCACTGAACCTTTTGCCGTAACTTCTGTTATACCTGATGTTGATGTGACTCTTAATTTTTCATCTACTGTTTCATTACAGGCAGGAACAGAATATTTCTTAGTTCTGAGCTATGCTGGTTTACAGATTGGTAGTGAAATATTATTTACATCTGCTAATACAGATACAGGATACATATATAGTATAAACACTGGTCTTTGGAGTAGCCAAAATTATTGGTCTTTTGGGTATTCATTAGTGTTGCAAGCACAAGTAGCCACACAAATAGATTGTATTGTTCGTTCACACACTACTACAAGTGCTCTTATAGAATTTTCAGACGCCACTACTAACACTAAATTACATTGGTGGTTATTAGAGGAAAATAATATTGCCCTCGAAAACGACAGTGTATCAGTGCCTAACGGAAGTGACACACTCGAAATTACTTTCTTAGAAGGACCATACTTTGAAGAAGTTGTTATATTAATCCAACTTTGGAATACTGAGGCTATTAGCCCTGTTTCGATACCACTTATTTCTTTTACAAATAAAACTGCTTTTTCGATGAAGGTTCAGTTCTCAGAAACATTGGGCGATAATTATATTATCGACTATGCTATATTTCCAAGTGCTGCAGGTAATCACATTGTCATGCATTACCCTCCCGTTACAGGACAGGTTTTAGAATGCCAATATGATACCGAATGGGAATATTGGAGCAACGTCGGACCTATAGAGCAGAACGATGGATTGAGAAAAACTTTTACTCTACCTACACGCTGCCCAATACATGAGGCACTGTATGCGACTTTAGACGGGAGAGTTTTAGTCCAAGGTTATAATCAACAATATACAGTCCTCGACGACACTCAAATACAACTGACTTTTACACCGCAATTAGGACAAAAGTTATGGTTTAGTTATCCCACAACTGATCTATTAGGAAATGCGCCTGAAAGCTCTTGGCATCAAGGATATTTAACAAGACAAGGCACCTACCAGGGCAGCTATGCTAAATGTGATATTTATAATGATGGAGTAATACAAGCCGGAGATTCAATCACTATCTCAGGTGATATTCTCTTAGGTGTAGCAGGTGCTATAGGTACGGTAAATGTAGCATCTAAAATAAATGAATTTGATACTCTAACTTTTGTTGAATCTGCAATAACCTTCAAAGCTGTATCCTATACTACTTACAGTAGCCCTTTAGTGCACGGTACTTTTGCTGCTGATGCTGATGTAGATACTATTAATAATAGTATAAATCTTATAAATAACGGTCTTCTTAATAATCAATTAATTTACCTATATTTTACAGGTAACGCACCTACAGGTATTACTCCATTAACAAGATACTTCGTTGCGGAAACCACACTCAACAGCTTTAAATTGTCTACAAGTGTGAACGGTGGGAATATCATCGATATATCCGGTATAGGCACTGGTTTGGGTTATGTTGCTTCTGGTGCGCTACCTACAGAGTTTCCTTGCTTAAAGAGCCTAAAAGAAGATGCTCAAGCATTAACAACTGTAATAAATAATTATGACGCGATTAGTACAAATTTTTTAGCCTCTTACTCCAGCAGTATAATTACGATAAAAGCAAGAAAACCAAATTTTAATCAAACTCTAACTAAAGTAGGTGCTTCATTAACTGTCTCAAATATTACTGGTGGTGTTCCACTAACTAAGAATGAACAACAGTTAATAACTTTTTCTACAGTACCTAGTTCTGGTAAATTTGCTTTACAGTTTGCTGAGTATAAAACATCTTATATTAATTATAATGCAACAGCGGCTGTTATACAGTCCACAATTAGACTTATACCCCATTTAAATGATGTAGTTGTAATAGGTAATTTTGCTACGGGGTTTACGTTAGATTTTGAAAAAACAGCAGGTAGTAAATCACAGCCGCTTTTCTCTGTAGTCGGTCCTAGCCACACTTTCGATCCTATAAATGTAAATGAATTTATACCTAATACTATTTATAAAATTAACCACGGATATTATGAAACTCAGCCTGTAACTGTTTTGACTACAGGAACTTTGCCCGCAGGTCTTTTAAACGCTAAAACATACTACGTCCATGTTGTAGATGAAAACAATATCGCTTTAAATGAAAGCGTAGCTGGTAGTATTGTTACTTTAACTTCAGGTGGTACAGGTACGCATCATTTATATGCAGACACTCTCTATACAGTAAATAATCGCGTCGAAATTACTATTACACGTACTATAGAAGGATACGGTAATAGATTTTTAGCTGGAGTAAGTCAATCAGATGATACGCTAGCTTTAGCTGATTTGATTCAGTCAAATATAAATTTAACTAGTCAATACTTATTAGATCTAACTGATGGGCATATAAGTCTTATATCAAAACAAATTGGAGCGAAGTTTAATAATCCTGTTGTAGTCGTTGGCGCATCCATTCGTGCAACTAATTTTATAGATGGTACAGATGCTAAGTTAGGTTTGCCTATGCGGGCAGAAAAGCAATTTTATCATCAAGAGGCACCTATAGTCTCCTTAGATGGTATTAGTACCCGTTTATATAAAGGTTATGGTGGTGTCGATATAAAATTTGATACTGAGCCGACTAACAGACAAGAACCTTATATGGTTTCACAGGTCTATCCCGTAGAACACCATCCGTTGGATTCTATGGAAGTGAATTTACCTTGTGCTTACCCCAAAGGGCAATACACACAAGGATTATCAGCACATTTAAGCGATGTAGAAATAAATGTAGACCAAGATGGTACGTTAATAAGAATAGTAAATAACTTGCCCTTTCAGGAAGCACCAACAGGTGTACTTGATGGCGTTAATTGCATATTTGATTTATCTCTACCTTCATGCGCTGGACAAAATTCTTTATTATTGTGGTTAGATGGCATACTTCAACCACCTACCACTTATAACTATAGTGTTGTAGCAGGTCATGGACGAATAACTTTTATTACCCCACCTGAAAGTGAACAAGTTTTGTGGGCTTGGTATATACCTTATGGTGACGCCTGCGTTTATGAACACGTAGTGGAATTGACAGGCACTATAGACGGCAGCAATCAAAATTTTGCTATTCCTAATTCTCCGTTTGCGGACCAAAATATTCTTTTAGTATTTTTGGATGGTCTTTTAAATATTCAAAATATTGATTATGAAGTTGATACCGGCAATTCTTCGATTACCTTTCTAGGAGCATTTGCTCCAAATATCGATCCTGTAAGTTCCACCCCTCAAACTTTATGGGCACATTTTAATGAAGGTGTGTTAGCTGCAGAGCCTTGGCGACAAGTTACCGTAGGCACAGGTGATGGTGTCGTAAATGTTTTTACAATTCCTCATTTATTAACGACAGAACTGCCAACCTCTAAAGATTCAGTAATCGTTGCTATGGATGGTTTAGTACAAAGAGAGGATGTCGATTTTACGGTAGAGATTGGCATGACGGGTTTTCCAACAGGACAGTTGACTTTTACTATACCACCAGAGGTAGGTCGCATCATACAGACAGTTTATATTACAAGGGCTTCATAAATGGCGATAGCCAACCAAAAAATAAAAACAGAAGATGTCATCAGTATTTTAGATACTAAAATACTTTCGACTAGTGCCCACAGCTTATTAAACGTGCTCGTAGGTGAAAGTTATGATGCAATCTTAACAAAACTTGCCTCACAAGTTTTAAGTCCCGCAGAAAAAGAAGCCTTTGATAACACCCTGTCCGTTCCTTCAGCTACCAACCCTATAGTACTAAAAAATGATTTGCAGAGTTACATACCACAAGCAGATCTAGGTGAAGTAAAAGATTCCGTTCAGACCTTTGCCGATTTACCCCCTACGGGTAATACAACAGGTGACCTGCGTGCTGTTATCGACGACAATATTATATATCGTTGGAATGGTTCTGCATGGATTGCTTTTATTCATACGGGAACTTTAGATCACACACAGTTAACTAATTTTAATGGTAGCCCTAGCTACCAGCATTTGAGCACGGCTGAAAAATCTAACCTTTTATCTCAAACACATATCCATAGTAATTTATCGATTTTACAACAGATTACTTCTTCTGGATCTGGGCAGATTATAACAACAGCCGAGCGAAATAACTTACCCACAGCATCACAAAAAGCGGCTTTGGTGGGAACGTCAGGGCAACCTAGTGCCACAAATCTATACGTCACAAGTTTAGATTCCAGGCTTAATACTGTAAGAAATCCTTACATAACTATTGGACCACCTGGATCGTTAGCTACTTATTCTGGTGTTGATTCAGTACCATTTCAAAATGCTTTTTTGGCAATCGACACAGGAAGTGCCTCCGCTATAAAAGCCATAGAGGTACTTCCTGGCTCTTATAATTTAGGTGGTACAGTTTTAACTTGGAATAATACTGCTCCTCTATTACTTGAAGCCTTTGCTCCAGGCAGTGTGATTTTGTCCTTCCAGACATTTCAGGCAAGTATAGAAGCTCTAGGTGCTTCAGGTAGTCCTTTAGTGATCAGGGGTTTTGTTTTTGAACTTAATAATTTTAATACCTCTGGTATTAGGTCCTTAAGACCTAATACGATTATTGAGGATTGTGTATTTAAGCCTGGACCGACGACTAGTACAAATCAAATTGGTTTAACACTAGAAGGATCAGGTACTGTTATTAGACGGTGCCGTTTTGAGGGGTTATTAACTAAGGGAATCGAAGTAAAAGCACCCAATTGTATAATCGAAGAATGCACCTTTGATATAACCGTAACACAAGCCCTAAGTGTACATATCTATGCTGCTGCGACCAATTGCACTGTAGACCATAATACATTTAAGCGTGGGCGCATAAAAACAGAATCAACATATGCTCATATCTTCAATAATTACTGGGAACAATCCTCTACAGGCAAAACTTGTACCATAAGTAATACTGCGCCTATGGTTGTTTCTTGTGTGCATAACTTTCAAAATAGTGACTTAGTTACTTTTACAAGTTCTGGAACGCTACCCGCGCCTTTAGTAATAGGTAAAAGGTATTTTGTTAAAAACAGAACACCCACAAATTTTGAAATATCATTGACTGCAGGTGGTTCCACTATAAACGGTAGTAGTGCTGGTACAGGGACGCACACAGTACTTGCTGCTGACTTGATTACCGAATCTGGTTCAGGTAGCCGTTATATTAATAATCAACCAGCAGAGTTTAACCAACCTTACATAGGCACCTACCGTACAGTAGGTCCAATAAACTCTTATGCTGATTACCGTACCAGTGATGAAACCGGCTTTTTAGCTGCCTTAGACGATGCGCGTGTACGCAATACAAACCTATTTTTAGAAGTGCTACCAGGTACTTATACCTTTACGAAAACTGTAGATGTATTTAAAGGATGTAGAATTAGAGGCGGCGTCTTAAGACCGTCCGCTTTAACTGAGACTTTAACTCAGATAACTACCAATGGTGTAGCTGCCTTCAATATGGAACAGAATTCTAGTATTGAGGGGTTATATTTCAATCATACTGATACGCCATGTATCACAATTTCTACATCAAACGTAGAAATTAAAGATTGTGAATTTTCTAGCAACGCAACAGATACGGGTATTGTCACGTATGCAAGTTTATATCTAAACAATGCCTCTAATTTTTCTATAAGACATAATCGTTTTAATGGAACTAGAGGTATATACGGAAATACTGATCTTCGTGGTCAAATATTTGAGAATATATTTTTAAATAGTTTGGCTACTATTCAAACTGTTAACGGTTCACAAGATCAAATTAAAGACAATTATTTTATAGACACTGCAGCATCGCCGGATATTGGTGGTAGTCAACTAATTATTGAAGGAAACCATTTCTTAGGAACGCTACCAACTAAACTTGGTACGACCGACAGTATTTGGCAAAGCAATTACCCAAATACTGCCAATAATATTAGCGGTATTGGTTCGATAATTTTAGAAGCCGCGGGATATTGTCAGCCTCTATCTGGGGTTGTTTATTTAAACGATTTATCTGGTGTTGGAGCGTTTGCCTTTGATCCTAATTATACGTCTTCTATTGCGACAACACCTTTAGAGATCGGTGGTCGGATAAATAAGCTACTTGGTTTTCAAGTGGAGCTTTCTTGGTCCTCTTTTCTGGATACAGGTGCCGTAAAATGGGAGGCTACTGTAGTCTTTAGAGATGCTACTGCCTCGACCTTTGGTACTTCAGTGTCGTTGCAAAATACATCTAGTCGCACTGGTGGCAGTACTGAAAAAGATGAGGATAAAGTTACTTTCAATTTCACAAATTTACAATATGGTGGTGTTACCGACCCCACTCATATTTCTTTGATAGTTAGTCGTTTAGGTGGAAATCCAGGTGATACTTTAAGTGACAGTTCTTACTTAACAAACATTAAAGTAACGCTACCAAGGGATTAAGGATGTCTTTTAATGAGAAAATTTTAACGCCAGATGTTGTTAATATTGACGACGTTAAGATCTTATCGAGTAAAAATGAATCTGCCATAAACACATCTACTCTAGAAAAATATGATGACGTTTTAACTAAAGTATCTTTACAAGTTTTAGATTCAGACCAAAAAGATGCTTTAAGTAGTTTATCGTCACCTTCAGCTACAAACCCAATCGTATTAAAAAATGATTTACAAATTTATTATCCAATTAAAGACCTTGGTGAAATTCGGGATTCTGTGGCTAGTATTGCCAATTTGCCACTATCTGTTACACCTACAGGGAATTTAGACGGTACGACACAGGTAATAAATGTGTCCGATATGTCGTCTGTGGTAGTAGGTCAGTATGTTCTAGGCACTAACATACCTGCAAACGCTTATATAGTTAGTGTAGGCACCAATTCGTTTGAAATGAATATAGCTGCTCTTACTAGCGAAGTAGGCGCTACTTTAACGATTCGTCCAGGGACCGGCGATTTAAGACCTGTTTTAGATATAAATAGTATTTATAGGTGGGATGGCACTTCTTGGGAGTTGTATCTAGATACTGGAACACTAGATCATACACAGCTTATTAATCAAAATGCAGATGTGTCTTTTCAACATATAACATCGGCAGAGAAGGCTACTTTATTAGGTCAAAATCATACTCATGGTTTTACTTTTTTACCGAGTGATGTTCAAACAGGATTCTTAGCTAAAGACATAAATAAAAATGAGACAATGCTTGATGATGGAGTACCTATCCAGTTATTAACAACTGGAGTACTACCGTCCCCTTTAAGTACAGGTATTACTTATTATACAGTAAATACAACACCTATTTCTATACAGTTATCCACCTCTTTAGGTGGACCTTCTATTGTATTATTGTCACAAGGAACTGGTAGTCATAGTGTTTTTGAGCTACCGCTATTAGAAAGTATAACGGACGCAGGCTCAGGTAAGATCATTACTGTAGATGAAAGAAAGCAGATACCATCAACTGATGAAAAAGGCGCACTGGTCGGTACGGTCGGGACACCATCGGGTATTAACAAGTATGTTACTAACCAAGATGTACGACTAAACACAATAAAGAATCCTTATGTGACGGTAGGCACCGATCCGACTTGTTCTTATGTAGGATCGGATGTAGCAGCTTTTCAAAATGCCTTTGCTGGTGTCACATACATGCCAACCAAATTGGTTGTTGATTCTCCTGGCATTCTTAAAGCACCAAATACATATGAAGATGGTGACCTATTTTTCTTTAAAAGTGCTGGATTGCTACCTACAGGCTTCAGTCTCAATATACCGTATATAGTAAAGTCACCTACACTTACAGATTTTAGGTTAGCTTTACCTTCATCTCCTTTTGATCTTTTAGATATTGAAGATGTTGGTAGCCAATTTGATTTTGTTGCAGCGGATATTGACACTGTAGCAAATACGATTCATATACCGTCGCACGGTCTTATTGACGGTATTGAAGTAGGGTTTATTACCACCGGAACAGTACCCGAGGGACTATATAAAAATGCACGTTATTATATAAAGTATATCGATAACAATTATATATCCTTAAGTGTTGCAGTCGGTGGAGATGCTATAGCTTTAACTTCACAGGGTAGTGGTACACACACCATTACGAGTAATTTTGTCGTAGGTAATAATGGATACCTTAAAGCAATAGAGGTATTTCCAGGTAATTATACCATGTATGCCGGACACGTTTTTGAAAACCTAGTCTGGCAACAAGATGAAGGGCTATTATTAGAATGCCGCAGTGGTGGAGCAAACCTTACTTGGGAATGTCTCACAGATGCTTTATCTATTTTGTCAGGTAGAGCAAAGGTAACTGTTCGCGGTTTTACCTTTACTTTAAAAGGCGCTAATACGAGAGGTATTAGCCTTTCACGTAATAATTGCGTAATAGAAAATTGTAATTTTGTTGGTATCACACCCTTGGGACATAACCACAAGGGCATAACAGTAAATGCTGACAATATAACGATAAAAAAATGTAACTTTTCTGGTTATCTATTTGCAAGTATTGATGTATTTGGACAGTCATGTCGCATACAAGAATGCAGTTTAAATGCACCGGTAGCCGTTAAAAGCACTGCTGTGGATACACAAATTTATAATAACGTACTTAATACCGCTGTCAGTATAAGTTCTGGAGCTAAAAATACATCACTTATATTTAATCAAATAAAAAGCGGTTTTATCTTATCGGATAATGGCACGGATACGACATACAGGGAAAATAAAGTAAATGTTCCCGCTTATATAAATAAAAAGAAAACTATCGGTGCAAGTTATGCTGCAGACTATCAAGGAAATACTTCGGCTACTTTCTCTGCCGCACTGAGTGATCCTTATGTAAAAGAACTATATGTGTTACCTGGTACATACAATATAGCATCTACAATAAATGTACCTGCAGGTGTGACTATTTATGGAGCATCACTAAGCGACACTACATCTGCCGTCAATTTCACACAAACATCGAATCAACCAATATTTACTTTGAATAAAAAATCAAAGATTGAAAATATAAATTTAAGCTTTAATCAAGCTATCGCCACTAGTGTAGTAGGCGAGCAGGCATATATTAAAAACTGTAAATTTAATTCTCAAGGTTACTACGCTAGTAGTATAACTTCCGATGAAGTTATTATAGAGGATAATGATTTTATTGGAACTTATGGTTTAAATCTGAGTAATGTAGAAAACTTAACCATAAAAAATAATAGGTTTCAGTGTAACACCGATTCTCTTGTTACAGTGGGATCAAATAGACTTCTGATAAAAAACAATTTTTTTATTGCTGGGGTTACCAGTCTAACTGGCGAAAAACATATAATTGAAGGTAATCATTTTTTAGCAGGCTCGCCTGATAAAAGTTTATCCACAGATAGTATATGGCAAGGTAATTATCCTCATCCTGAAGCAAATAATTATGGTGGTATAGACGTATTGAATATACCAGTGATGAATTTTTTATGTCCCCTAACTCCAGGGGTATCTAAAACACAAATTTTAGGGCTTGGGGTTTTATCTTACTTAAAAACTGCTGACGCTAAAGCAGGTATGTCTTTACTGCCTTTGGCTGGTCACTTGTTACCTACAGGCACATTTGACCTAAAATTACATTGGACTTCTAATTCAGGTAGTGGAAATGTTGTTTGGCAAATAGATGTTACGTTTAAAAACTATAACTCAGGAATTATAGGTACTACTCAGTCTCAAATTGTAATCGCTCCCAGAACGCAATTAGATATACGTGAGGAAGAAGTAGTTACTGTAAATTTTGCCAATGCTTCTAACTATGGTGGTGTTGTGCCAACGCATGTTGCAGTATCTATAAAAAGATTACCTGCCCATGTCTCAGATACTTTGCCCACTGAGGCTTTCTTAGTAAACGCGAATATTCGTCTCAAGAGGTATTAGATGTTTTTTTACGGTTTGAAATCCGAAGCATATTTGACTATGGATATAGAAAGCCTATCTCCTGAAAATTTAAAAGAATTAGCGTATTATTTGTGGTGTTTTTACCCAAATGACCACCAAGTTATGACTTGGCGAAAACTTAAATTATTACCACGCATAGAAAATTTAAGTCCACCTGATACCTTTGAGGAATATGATTTAGATGGATAATGTAAAAATAAAAACATCTGACGTAGCAAGTATTTTAGATACCAAAATCTTGGCGTCTAATAGTCATCCTGCTATATCGGTTTCCCAGTATGATAATTACGCTTCCGTTCTAAGCTCCATCGTCAATCATATACCTACCCTTTTAGAAAAACAGGCTTTAGATGCCAGCGTATCTCCGAGTGCTGGTAATGAATATATTACTCAATCGGCTTTAGGTAATACGCTTGCCGCAAAAATACCGTGGAAAACTATAGGCTTATCAGGAAGTGGAACCGACTTTGAGGGCAACACGGATGCTGTGTTTACTACAGCAATAGCTAGCGGTTATAAATTCTTCCAAATACGTGAAGGCACTTATACTTTTTCTAGTTCTGTTACTGTACCGGCTAATTGTGTTTTTATAGGGGTATCTCCTGCCGCTACTATTTTAGCTGGTGCCTCTGTTTTTGACCTAAGTGGTAATGAAATATATTTAGGGTATATGTCAGTATCTAATTTAAGTGTTACTGGCAACAGATGCCATCTTGAGAATATGGTAGTCACACAAAGTCTATTAGCTGATAATGTCAGTGACTTACTTCTATTCGCATGTGCTTTTTCTTCTAGTACCTGTACTTTTGATACGGTAACGGATTCTTTTATCAATAGTTGTCTATTTGATAAAATAGCAACGGACGTACTTAATTTATCTACCTGCACAAATGTATCGGTAACGAGTTGTGTAGTCAAAAACGGTAATTTTAAGATCGATACTTGTGTGAACGTAAAAGCTTTGGCTAGTCATTTTAATGATGGTTTAACTCTTACGACTAGTCCAACCACGCTACTTCGCGCAAATACGCCTAATACGCTCAATAATGATGCAGATGATTTTCAAGAGTTATTACAATATATAGGATCTCCTGTAATCACAGCTTCGACACCTACTTATTCTAACAACTACGCGGGACCTCCAGGCGAAGACTTGACCTCTAGGGCGTCTGCTTTAGATCTTTTGACACAGTGGAGGTATGAGGAACGCAACTTCCAATTAACATCTACTGGTACAGTTAGCTGGGATCCTACGGCAAATCTTTTAACCTCTACGACAGAGTTGGGACTATATTCCTCACACCGTTCTAGTTATTGGGTTATACCCGATTTATCTGTAACAATTTCATCCAATACAGCACTTTATTATGTGTTAGACAGAAATCTCAATAATACACCGGTTACATTAACTCCCCAGACTGCGGCACTTGGATCAATACCTAATAATTCATCTAACAGGCAGGTGTGGGTTTTAGCCTTCTGTGTTGATAGTACTTTATTTTGGCGTGGTGGTGGAGGTACAAGATTTCCAGCCACAACAGGTAATACAGGTGAATATTTCATAGATGGAACTTCTAAAAGCTTGATCGACTATATTGGAGCCGATGACTATAACGATTCTAATCCTTATTACAGTAATAATTTTGTTGGAATTGAAGGCGAAAGTTTAACTGTAAGGCTTGGTAAAACCGATACCTTAATAAAACGACTTTTTGAATACAGTAATGTATCTGTGTATTTACAGAATGATGGATATATAGAACTAGAAGGAGCTTATGAAGTTTCTTTAATTGGTACGCTTTTAATTTCTCTACCCCACGTAGCAGGGAGAATATATTGCAATAGTAATTCATGGTCTTTAAATGATGGTGAATTAGTTTACCTTACATATAATCAAGGGGACCTTGCGGGATCTGATACTGCAATAACATCAAGTACCGTTGCGACTACAGTACCGCTGCCAAACAATTATCCTGGGGATGGTTTAGGTAAAACCAAGTATTTCGTTTTAGCTAGACGTAAAGGAACGTCAGTTATCCTTTGGGATGGCACAGTAATGCCTCTTGGCGGTCGCTACCCCATTCCTGAGAATATACTGGTTGTTCCAACCTCAGTACCCACGGCTCTAACAGACAACGTACAGTGGGACGGCACTAACTTGCTTTGGGAAAACGTCGCAGTAGCGACAAGCACTGGAGCATCTATTGACAGAAATCGTTTTCCCAACCAAACCACTGCTTCTGCAGGTCTAACTGATCTAGTGGAGGGTGAGGGCATTGTTGTAACACACTCTTGGAATAACGGTGCCGCAGGCTATGTTAACTTAGCAAAAATAACTCTGCCGGTAGGTGGATTGTTGCAAAATCAATTCTTGTGGGCTTATAGACGAAGCGGCAAAATAATTTTGCCTTGACGATCTTGAGTTAAGAAGGAAACATGAGGGAAAGGCTATAACGTGAGTATCTCTGAAATTTGGTCGAATTTTTTTCATGATACAGTACCCCTATGGTTGCTTATTACTATCTTTATTCTTTGGTTTATTGATGTGAACTTTAGAAAGTAAAATTATTAATTTGTGAGGGCGGCAGTGTTAAATGTTAACGGCAGAGTGTCTATGTTGAATGTTGATAACACAAAGGTGACTGTAGTTGATGAGTGGGTTAGTATAAATGCACTGTGTAAAGCCCTTAAAATTTATTACCCTCGACAAAGAGAAAAAGCAAAAGCTAAGTATGCAACTATAATGAAGCGAATGCCCAAATTAGGGTACAAGCAGGGATCAAACATATCCCCGACCAGCATACAAAGGTGCATTTCTATGCCTGATGCATTAGACTTTATCTCAAATAAAGGTGTATGGAAAAGACCACGTAAACAATTGTCGTATGCGATGGAAGGTCAAAGTTTTACGGCATAGACTTTAAAGATTATATTGAAATCAAAGGAGTATATTACGTGGCACTTCAAACTTTACAACGATTTATTACTGGTCTAACGGTATTTGATACCTACACTGGTAAGACCGGTACTATTTCACAAATGAACCTTGACTTGGCGGCTACAAACCCCTTTGCGGTGCCTTATGTCGGTCCTTATTTTCTGGTGCTGTTTGCCGACACTACCACACAGCTTTTTACCGTAAGCGGTAACAGAATCGACATGACTACTGGCGTACCGACTACTGGTGTTACACTACTTACCCAGAATGAAAAGATCACCTTGATGGGTGTAGGCTATCCTGCAACAAGTTAAAACTTGACTAGTGTTGTATCTTGTCTACTATGGCACTCCCTTTCTCTCTTTTCCTCTCTCGCTTTTAGGAGCATACAGACATGGATGAAGCACAAAAAAAGGCATTCCTAAAACAATTCTACGGGACAGGGGGTAGTGTGCTCAAAGCTGCTCTCGGTGAGAATGATGAAGAAAAAAAGAAAATAGAGCGGAAAAAAAACCATGTAGACAAAAGTGAATTGCTTGCTTTGAGCAAAATTTTTGCTAAAAAAGACGACTAGTAGTTTACAATATTTTTTCAGGCATTTAGATTAAATTAAACCTATCAGGAGATCTAAATGCCGGAACCTCTCTTGTCTTTAATGGACAAACGTGCCAACCTTGTTGTCCAGCTCAATTCTTATAGAAAAAAATCTATTTTTTTTAGGGCTTGTTTATTTTATAAAATAAAAAAAACAAGCAATCTTTTAAAAGAAATAGATGATCTTATGCGTAATTCCAGAAAAATACTCATGAAAGATATTTTTACTTGGGAGGTAAAATGATCAACTTAGGATTTGCCGATCCTAAATTTGTAATTCTTACCGAAGACGAAATTTTTTTAGCCGATGAAATACCTGAAGAAATATTAGAATCAGAAGGAGTACGTGTAGTCAATCTTGAAGACTATACATATACTACTTTGCCTAGTTTAGAATTCAAACCTATAGATAGCGTTTGACTTGTAAAAATATAGTTTCCTTATCGAAATGATTTCTAGGAAAAAAATGAAAAAATTATTAGTAATAGTTCCCACTAGGGAAAGAGAAGTTAAAATTTTACATTTTTTTGAAGCATTCAAAAATAATTCTGTATTAGCAGATCTATGTTTAGGTCTTGATGAAGATGACGCTCATATTGGATCAATAACGAGTGGATTTTAACGCCCAAGAATACAACGCAAGATTTAGCTAATAAATTTAAAAGATCTTAGAGGCTGATAGTGATCACGTTTTATCAGATTGAACAAAGGTTAAAGCTGGCAGAATCGATACCCGTTTCAAACGACAGATCCGTGTTGCTTGGCAACTTGACCTTTATCGTCAACAGCCGCGAACTGAACTGGAGAAAGTTGTGAAGAAATATAAAACCATCGTGGCTGATCCACCTTGGCTTCCCTCTTTGGGCGCAACATGGAAAGAGGCTGTAGGGAAACCGCGCCCGCAAAATGTGTATCAGTGTCTCAGCGTTGCTGAAATTTCCGCTTTCAAAATACCCTCGGAAAACCAGGCGCATCTTTACCTGTGGTGCTTATCGCAACACGCGGATTGGGGATTTTCCGTGGCACGAGCTTGGGGTTTCGATCCAGTAACGATGCTGACGTGGATAAAGCCTGGGTTGGGTGTAGGACGTTTTCAGTGTAACACCGAACAAATAATCATAGCACGCAAAGGTCCGCGCCAAGGAAACCCATTCGGATTCGGGGGCAGGAACGCTTCCGCGACTGGAGGCACAGCGTTTAATTGGGCGCGTGGCAGACATTCCGAAAAGCCCGCAGAGTTTTTCAAAATGGTGGAAAAAATATCGCCTGGACCATTTTTAGAAATGTTCGCCAGAAAACCTCGTGTCAACTGGGACATTTGGGGTGACGAAGTTGTGTCGGATGTTATAATTGATGATAGGAGAGATTGCGGCTTTGAAAGGGAAATAAAATGAAAACCATCGTCCAGACCAAAATAAAACCTAGCTAAATCTTGCGTTGTATTCTTGGGCGTTAAAATCCACTCGTTATTGATCCAAATAAATTTAAAAGATCTTAGAGGCTGATAGTGATCACGTGATCGTTCGGCGTAGCTCGGCATCAACACGTTTTATCAGATTGAACAAAGGTTAAAGCTGGCAGAATCGATACCCGTTTCAAACGACAGATCCGGCTTGGCAACTTGACCTTTATCGTGCCTGACCTCCTAGCCATCATACGCCAAGGGAAAGCTTGGCATAAATACCCTAAATTTGATAATTTGCCGAGTGGTGATATAATATATGAAATATTACCCAGACAGGGTGTAAACGGGACGCTAAATAATTTAGCTAAAAAGTATTGTGAATCCTATGAATATATAGGATTTTTAGGTGATGATAATTGGGTGAGAACACATGGCTGGGATGAAAAATTAATAAACTCTATTGAAGATTTACCTTACGGTATAGCCTACGGTAACGATCTTATCCAAGAAGACAAAATACCCACCACCGTAATTATGAATTCTAATATAATACGCACTCTCGGCTTTATGGCTCCACCGAAAATTAAACATATGTATATTGATAACTTTTGGAAAGATTTGGGTCTTGGCTTAAACTCGCTACGCTATTTGCCTGATGTAATAATTGAACATATGCATTTTAGTAAAAATAAAGCTCCTATAGATAATATGTATATTCTTACAAATAATAGTGAAGCTTTTTTAAGAGATGAAAAAGAGTATAGTAAATATATAGCAGAGGAATTTTCTCAGGATTTAATTAAATTTAACCAAATCGTTTGAGAGATTACATAGGAAATTATGATTTATTATTCCATGCCCTTTAATACGGAAAAAAATATAGGTAAATATTATAACTCTTTTATGAGTTTATTACCTGATGGCGCATGGGGTTGTTTTGTGGACGGAGATGCTACTTTTACAACTTATGATTATGGGTTCGTGATTGAAAAAGCCATTAAAGAAAATCCATCGTATAGCTGCTTTACTTGTTATACAAATAGGATAGGTTGTCCTTGGCAAATTGCTCCAAATGTAGACAAAGTATCAAACGATATAGAATACCATAGAAAATTTGGTGCATCCCTAAAAGATGCTTACGGTAGTACAACTATTGACGTTACAAATAATGTACCGCCATTTTTACAAGCATTTAGTGGTTTTTTTATTTTATTAAAAAAATCAGCTTGGTTAGGAGTAAATAAATTTAAAGAAGAAAAAATGCTAAGTGTTGATGTAGATATGCATGAGAAATTGACTAGAAATGGATACCGTATGTTCTGGCAGCTACCTATGATTTTTTTATCGCAGTTCATTGAGCCGGAATATAAGCTTTGGTCTGCTTACCTCGGAGAACATTGCATCGGCAGTAATGTGGTATACGTCAACGGGAGCATAGCCTAGCGTAAATTAGTAAGTAGGTTAAATAAACCCAGGGATAGGTTAGCTAAGGCAGTGATAGAAAAGTTTACAAATTAGGAGGTTATCATGAATAAATTTCTAACGAAATTGGAGGGTAAATACGCCGCCATACCAAATGCTGACAGCAAATACTTACGCATAGAAATCTACAATGTGATTGACGAGGCAATTAATAAATTACAAGACTTGGGAATTGCAAATTTATCCCCCAAAGACAAGGCAACCATTCGCTTCTATTACGAAGATCAAATTAACTACATCATTAAGGATGGGAAACACGGCAAATACTTACGCAGATAGTAACACGCAATAGCCGTAGTAGAGCTATCGCTTGCTATTTAAAACTCCGTAAGCTAGGCTCCCCTATTGAGGACTCACGACTTCAATCAGATACTCCTAGGTCATTTGAATTTCGTGGGCGTGTGTTTCACTGCGTTGCGGTTCATTGAAACAAACGGTCTTAAAGAAGCGTTTGCCGATAAGGAAAGCCTAGAGTGGTGGGAAGAGCACAAAGAAGCTGACGCTATGTGTAGCGGAAAAACTAAGAAGGAACCAGATGAATAGATACTTCGTAGTCTATCACTTCGATTCTAACACTCACTCCCGACGCTTACGGTACCAAGTTAAGAGAGGAGATTATAATGCTGTCATTGATCAGCATCCTTTAGAATTTCTTGCTAAAAGAAGAGCTGAAGGTCATCTTATATTTCTGACCTTCTGGGACACCGTTCCAGAAGATACAAGCTTGGATCTTGGTTTTCTGGAGATTGAAAAGAAGTGAAGATTCTATTCTACAGCGACACCCATCTTCGAGAGCAGGGTTCTTTTATCCCCAAAGGCTAAAGGCTAAAGGCTAAACAAGACTACTTAGCTAAAACACAAGAACTTACCCAAAAGCTTAATGTTGCTATAAGCTTAATGTTGCTATAAGCTTAGAATCCAAGGCGGGTGTTGCACAGGTGCTTAAAGAGCTAAACACCCTTTTAGACAAAGGTTACTGCTAGGAGCATTTATGTTATTAGTTTCTGAATCAAAACTTGGCAACTTTGTAGTCGGAAGGTGGTATGTGCAGATCG
>Ga0208942_1000018_pt1 | contig 92208 bp, 101 predicted proteins | sample GreLakmeSU08MSRF_FD_187704 | JGI IMG/M metagenome (GOLD analysis project Ga0208942, IMG submission 187704) | Freshwater lentic microbial communities from great Laurentian Lakes, MI, USA - Great Lakes metaG SU08MSRF (SPAdes) | ecosystem: Environmental > Aquatic > Freshwater > Lake | place: Great... | reverse complement strand
ATCTCATAATTATTTTATAATATGTTCTAAATTTTCATTTTATTTTGAATAATTTCTTGAAATGAAATTTATTTGATAATTTTGAAATAATCCATTAAAATCAATAAATATACTTTATAATGAGACAATATTTTTATTAAATTTTCTTTAATATGTAAAAACCTCTTTTAGCTTTAAATTATAGTTTAATGTCAATTTTCTCATGTCAAATGAATCCAGAAACACAATATTCATTGGTAAAAAACCATTGATGGCTTATGTAACATCAACGCTAATTCAATTGGCAAATATACCATCTGTCTACATCAAAGCAAGAGGTCTAAGTATTGGTCGTGCTGTAGATGTAGCTCAAATCATTGTTAGAAAAACAGAAAATGCTGGATACTCTATTGGAGAAATCAAAATAGGCTCTGAATCATTAGAGTCACAGGACGGTAGAACCAGAAATGTTTCAACAATCGATATTGAAGTAAAGAGAAACAGTTGATAACTGTACTTTACTTGCTATTTTTTCTTTTATTGTCTTTTTAAAAATCTATACTTTTTTTCTAATTTCTGAAATTTTGATAATTCAACTAAATCGTTAAACTGATCAAAATTTACAACTTTTTTCTTTAGCTTAATCGTTGTTCCTGTTCTCTTTAATTCTTTTAAAATACTCATTGTTGCAAATGTATTTGCAAACAATACTGAAAGTGGATATAAAATTATTTTAAATCCTAATTTATGTAATGTTTCTGATGAAGTCATCGGAGTTGCACCACCCTCAATCATATTTGCTACAAGAGGTGCTCTAATTGCTTTTCCAATTATTTTCATTTCTTCTAATGATCTTGGTGCTTCGATAAATATTGCGTCTGCACCTGTTTTTTTATTTTGTAGCCCACGTTCAATTGCAACATCTAGACCTTCTGTTGCTCTAGCATCAGTTCGTGCAACAATTATGAAATCTTTATTTTCTCTTGCATCTATAGCTGCCCCTAATTTTTCTGTGTATTCTTCCTGAGGTATCACCTCTTTTCCTTGCATATGTCCACATCTTTTTGGCCATCGTTGATCTTCTAAAAAAATTCCGGATGCCCCTGCCACTTCTAATTCCCTAACTAATTTCCAAACACTTAATGCATTACCATAACCTGTATCTGAATCAATAATAACTGGAACTGAAACTGCAGAACAAATTCTTCTTGCATTATCCAGGGTTTCGGTTGCCCCAATAAAACCATAATCTGGCATTCCAAATAATGTGGCTGAAGTTCCATATCCTGTTTGAAACATGGCTTCAAATCCTACTTTTTCTGCAATTTTTGCTCCTATTGCATCATATACTCCTGGGACAACAAGAGGTTTATTTGATTTTAACATATTTTTTAAATTTTTCATGGTTTTACTTTTAGATTGAATTATTTAATATTTTAAAAATAACTGCTTAATCCTTTATTGACATAATTTTTGTTGTTTTTTACTTTTTATATCAAATGCATTTTTCTATTGAATTTTGATTTCTTTTCTTTTTTTATTTATTTTATTTTCTTCAATTTTCTTTAATTCTGACTCTAAGAATTTCTTATATTTTTGAGTTTCTTCGTTTGTCATATTGGCAAAATTACATCCAAGAATTGAACTTATTGTAAACATTTTTTCTAATAGATCCATCGCAACAAATCTTCCAACATTACCTAATCTAAAAAGAACATCCAACTGCTTTCTAACTATATGATTAATTTTATCTAGATCTAGTGCAGTATCCATTCCTTTTTTTGTAAGTTGATATTTTCCATCTTTGGTTTCCTCAATTAGATTTTCATTAGCTAGTCTTTTTAATAACGGATAGATCAAACCTGGCGAAGGTTTCCATATTCCGTCACTTTGTTTAACTGCATAATCTATGATTTCTTTTCCAGTATGTGATTTATTTTTTAAAACTTCTAAAATAAAATACCTTGAAAATCCTCTTGGTATTGAACTACCTACTCTTTGAAACCAATCAGAACTCATAAAAAAATTATATCACTAGCGATATATAATTATTTTCTTGATTTTAATTCTGCATACTACATATTTAACCCACTTTTAGTTAGTCCATCTGAATATGGTTGAATCTATTGAATTTGATTTGATAATATGCGGTTCTGGATTGGCAGGTTTAAGGGCTGCAATAGAGGCTGCTAAAAAGAATTCAAAAATCAAAATAGGAATAGTTTCAAAATTACAAGTTATGCGCTCACATTCAGTATCTGCAGAAGGTGGAACTGCAGCTGTGCTCTTTGAAGATGAAGGGGACACGATAGAATCTCATATTTATGATACTGTTAAAGGAAGTGATTTTCTTGCTGACCAAGATGTTGCTGAAAGACTTTGTGTAGAAATGCCAAAGGAAATTTACCAATTAGATCATTGGGGAATGCCTTGGTCTAGAAGAAAAGATGGAAGAATAGGACAAAGAAATTTTGGAGGTTATAGTTTTCCTAGAGCTACATATGCATCTGATAAAGTCGGTTTTTATGAAATGCAAACATTGTATGATACTTGCCAAAAATATGAAAACATCGAATATCTCAATGAATGGTTTGCAGCATCAATTATCCATGATGGACAAAGATTTATGGGAATTACTGCAATTGAATTATCATCTGGTAATTTTTACAGCATTAAAGGAAAAGCTCTAATTATTGCAACGGGCGGTGCTGGAAGATTGTATAGTTTTTCAACTTATGCATTATCTTCAACTCCGGATGGTTTGGATATGGCATTACGTGCTGGTATGGCATTAAAAGATATGGAGTTTGTACAATTTCATCCAACCGGAATTTTACCTTCTGGAATATTAATCACTGAGGGTGCAAGAGGAGAAGGAGCTTATCTTCTTAATAATAAAGGTGAAAGATTTATGAAAAAATATGCCGTTGAAAAAATGGAACTAGCACCGCGTGATATTGTTTCAAGATCTATGATGACGGAAATGAATGAAGGTCGTGGATATACACATGAAACCGGTGTTGATTGCCTTAAACTTGATTTGAGACATATTGGCGATGAAAAAATTAAAGAAAAATTAGGTGGAATTAGAGAGATCTCAATCAAATTTTCTGGATTAGATCCTGCAACTGATGTTCTTGATGTCAGACCTGTATGTCATTACATGATGGGTGGTATTCATACTGATATTGATGGAGCGACAGAATTACAGGGTGTATGGGCTGCAGGTGAGGCTGCATGCAATAGTGTTCATGGCTCAAATCGGCTTGGTGCAAACTCTACTGCTGAATGTTTAGTTTGGGGAAAAATCACTGGTAGTTTAGCTGTTGATTATATTGAAAAAGGATTACCATCAACTCCATGGCCACATCATTTAGTTACATCTGAAGAAAAGCGAATCTACGATGGAATTTTTCGAGGTAATGGAGATGCTAATCCATATGAGATTAGACAAGAATTAACTGATACCATGAATGATAAAGCATATGTTTTTAGAAATGAAAAAAATATGGTTGAAGGATTAAAAAAAATTCGTCAATTAAAAGAGCAAACTTGGAAACACGTTGATGATAAAGCAAAAGAATACAATACCAATTTTTCAAATGTAATGGAGCTAGATTCAATGTTCCGAGTTGCAGAAATAGTTTTGATTGGAGCTATTAACCGAAAAGAATCACGAGGTGCTCATGCAAGAACTGATTATCCAAAACGTGATGATCTAAACTTTTTACATCACACACTAGCATATTATGATAAAAAGGAACCTATAATGAAAACACATCCTGTTACAATAACAAAATACAAACCAGTAGAAAGGAAATACTAATGACAAACAATAGTGAAAATAAAAAAGGCATTGGAGGAATGATTGATCCTAGGCGATATGGTATTGAAAGAATTGCATATTTGTTAATGCGATTGAGTGGATTGGGATTATTGGTATATTTCATAGCTCATATTTATGAAACTAGTAAAATTTTACAAGGTCAATTTGGTTGGAATGAAATGATTGCATCCACACAAACTACACATGGTCACATTATTTTAGCAATAATTATTGGAATGTGTGTTTTTCATACTGTTAATGGAATTAGAGTAATGTTAGGACATGGTGGAGTTGGTGTTGGTACCCCTACAAGACCTGATTATCCATATTCTCCAGCATCACAAAATATTAAACATAAAATTGGTATTTATTCTGCAATAATACTTGCAGCTATTGCAATGATGTATGGTTTAGCAGTAATGTTTGGTGAATTAAAATGAGAGAAAGCATAATCATGAAAATACATTATGGTACAGCCTTGGCTTCTATAGGACTTGTGGCAGTTCACATTTTAATGCGACTTACACAGGATTATGCAGAATCACTTGAATATGCTAATGTGATTAGAAATTACTACTTTTTACCTTATGCTGGAATGCTTGAAATAATTCTAATTTTATTATCTATTCACGGATTTATTGGATTGAGAGTTATTTTACTTGAATTAAAACAAGGTCGAATCTATGAAAAAGTGATCTCTTACAGTTGTTTTATAGCAATGATCGGATTAATTACTTATGGCACACGTACAATAATAATGGTAAATATGGGATGATATAGATGACACAAATTCCTGGTCTAGCTGAAGAGCACACATCAACACCACTTTCATCATCACAATCAATCACACTACGTATTGCAAAATATAATCCAGTACATGATACAGAAAAAAAATTTATGGAATTTAATATTCCATATGAAAAATGGACTACTGTATTAGAGGCAATTCTTGAAGTAAAGAAGCATTTTGATCATTCTGTTGCAGTTCGTTTTTCTTGTAGACAAGCATCATGCGGTTCATGTGGAATGCTTATCAACGGTAAGCCAAGACTTGCATGTTTTACAAAAATCAGTGAATTAAATTCAAACATTATCACCGTAGAGCCAATGAATAATTTTCCAATTATTCGTGATTTGGCAGTAAAGTTTGAAAGATTATTTGATACACATCATAAAGTAAAACCATACATTATTCGAGATGATACTGAGATTACAACTAATACAAAAGAATTTCTACAATCTCCAGAAGAAGTAGAACAATACATTCAATTCTCAAATTGTATCAAATGTGGATTGTGTAATTCTGCATGTCCTACAATGGCAACAGATTCTTCATTTGTTGGACCTCAAGCTTTAGCTCAAGCATATCGATATGTTGCTGATAGTAGAGACAAAGGAAAAGACGTTAGACTAAAAATTATTGATGAGTCTCACGGTATTTGGAGATGTCATTTCGCAGGTTCTTGTAGTCAAGTATGCCCAAAAGGAGTAGATCCAGCTATGGGAATTCAATTACTCCGAGGCTATATGTTAGGATTTAGAAGCTAATTATTCTTTTTTGGATTAGGACTGTTGTTTACCTGATTGTTAATTTGTTCTGCCATAAAGTGATTTGAAACATTAACTTTAACATCATCTACTCCATCTACCTTCAAAAGATTATCATGAATATCTTGACAAATCTTAAAACCAAACACTGCTGGACAGAATGGACTAGTTAGATGTAAATCAACTTTGACATTACTGTTATTGATATCAACTTCATCAATTAATTCTAGCTCAACAATTCCAACATTAATTTCAGGATCTACAATTTTTGATAGTTCATCAAAAATTTTTACTCGAAGTTGTTTGAGATCTAGACTCATGTCAAAAAAAGCATAGATCCTATATATAACCATTCTAAAACTTTATTCAATGTATCGTTCACGTCTTGGTTCTGATTTGAGTGATGTGACTTTAGATTATGTTTCATCCATAAATGAAGATTTACAAATAGCACTCTATGATATTTTGGGAAGTGAGGCTCATACTCTTATGTTGTATGAACAGCAAATCATTACAAAAAATGATGCAAAAAAAATTATTTCAGCATTAGAATCTTTGAAAAATGAAAAATTTGATATTTTATCTGGAGCAGAAGATATTCATGAATTAATTGAAACTCTTGTAATAAAAAAAGCAGGTATGGCAAGTGGTGGAAAAATGCATACTGCAAGATCACGAAATGATCAAGTTGCTTTAGATATTAGAATGAAGATTCGTGATGACATTAACATTGTCTGTAACTCTCTACTGGATACAATTGAAGCACTTGTATCTTTGGCAAAAAATCACCAAAAAACCATAATGCCTCTCTATACACATCTCCAACAAGCTCAGGTAGGCTTATTTTCACATTATCTGTTAGCGCAGGCAGATGTTTTGTTTAGGGATTTTGATCGTCTTTATACCACATTTAGTCATGTTAATCAAAGTCCCCTCGGAGCAGGACCTGTAGGTGGAACCAGTATTACAATTGATCGACATAGCACTGCAAAGATGCTGGGATTTGATAGTGTTATAGAAAATTCACTTGATGCTACAAGTACACGTGATTTTGTTGCTGAATATGTTGCAATGATAGCAATATTGATGACTAATTTAAGTAGAATTTCTGAAGATTTTGTAATTTGGTCTACATCTGAATTTTCATTTATAGAATTATCTGACGAATTTACATCACCATCAAGTGTAATGCCACAAAAGAAAAATCCAGATATACTAGAATTAACAAGAGGGAAAACATCTGAGGTTATTGGAAATTTGACTGCAATTCTAACTACAATTAAAGGACTTGCTTCCGGATATGGACGTGATCTACAACAAATTAAATCCTCTATTTGGTCTACATCAAAAATTTCAATCAGTGCATTATTAATTTTAAAATCAATTCTTCTTACATTACATGTTAATGAAAAGGAAATGAAAAAGGCAACCGAATCGAGTTATCTTATAGCCCTTGACATTGCAGAGAAATTAGTTAAAAATGAAATTCCATTTAGAACTAGTCATAAAATTACTGGAGCGTTAGTACAATTAGCACATAAATCTAATAAATCTTTGATTAAACTAAATATGAAAGAAATTATTACAATTGCTAAGGAAACAAAAACCAATCCTGATTTAATAATGAAAATTATTCAATCTACTACAATTACTTCTTCATTAAAAGAAAGGAAATCTTTTGGTTCTTCTGGATATGATGAACAGAAGAGGATGATTGAAGATAGAACAAAAAAAATCAATTCTTATAGAATTAATATAACAAAACGTAATAATGATATTTTAAAGGTATTAGATCATCTATCTGACAAAATTAATGAATTAATAAAATAAGAGCGGGTCTAGTGGGATTCGGACCCACGACAACCGGATTAAAAGTCCGGTGCGCTACCTGGCTGCGCCATAGACCCTTAACAAAAATGCCTGACGTGTATAATTTAGTCTTTTACAAAATTTTTTACTCTTACCGAAACTTTTAATCTAGCAATTTAATTGAATTAACTTGTGCCCTTGTAGTATAGTCCGGTCTAGAATTCGACCCTGTCACGGTTGAGACGCGTGTTCAAATCCCGCCGAGGGCGCCTTTTTTCTTGTAAATTTACCAATAATATAGATCGATTTATTTTTTATAGTTTACACGAATAAACAAATAATTTCAAAGTATAATTATCTCAAGTTTGATAAATTTACCTTCTTTAAATCTAATCCTCGATATTTCTCTTACAAGAATATTAAAATTCGGGCAATTTTAGTAAATTCTAATGTCTGAAGAGATTAAGGAATCCACTGTGGAAATTTCAGAAGTTCCTGTATCTGAATCTACACCAAAAGATGGATCTAAAATTACAGCAATAAAATCAGAAGCTGCGGCAAAAACTGCTGCAGCTGTAGAACAAGCCGAATCTGAATTAATAGCAGCATTGGCAAAAGTAACTACCGCAAAAATTGCAGCAGAATTAGCTGCTGAAGAAGAATACAGGGCAATAGCTGCAGAAATTAAAACCATTCTAACAAAAACTCCTACATTTACTAATCAACGTAAAGGGGAGGAAATATTTCGAAGAGAAATGGATGAACCTGAATTTTTCTTAGCTAAAAAAGATAGATTTCCAAGACCCATACTCTCATCAGATGAACAAGATGAATTAACAAGAAAAGTGGAAATTCCAACAGACAATACCCCAAAATATATTCCACAGCATGTACTGAGTCCAGAATTTGGTGGTATGTCTAATTATGAGTCTGGAGTAGGAAAATTCTTAGAGGAAACTAAAGAAAAACTTAGAACACTTAAAAAAGATCCTAACACATCTAAAAATGATATAATCGCAACTCAAAAAGAGCTTGAATATTTAGAATCAATTTATGAAAATTACAATATCGGCATGAATGTTTTTCGTACAGCAAAAGGTGGAAGGAATAAACTACGAGAATAATTGATGAACATGAGCGAAATTAATTTTGATTTAATAAATATCCGTGTAACTTTTAAGAATGTACCTCTTCAAACTTTATCTCGTTTTAGATTTAAAGATATTAAAATCGCATCTGATACTTTTAAAAAAATTCCAGGTATTGCAGAATGTATGATAATTCAAACATCTAGTAGAATTGAAATATTTACAGTAAGTAATCTAGAAATTGGAGATATGCCAGATGGAAGAAGGGCTGAAGGAAAATCTCTTTTTTTAAATCAAATAAAAGAAACTTGGCAATCTTTATCTGAACTTGAGCAAATTGATATTGATCACTTTGATCAAACCCTTGAAGTTTACAAAGGTCATGATGTATATCGTAATCTTCTAAAATTGGCGTGTGGCTTGAATTCTCTTGTAGTAGGTAAAGAAGAGATATTGAATGAGCTTAAGACATCATTTTCATATGCTAAACAGATTGGTGTATCTGGAAATATTTTAAATAAATTATTTGAAAGTGTAATTCGAATCTCAATTCGCATTAGAGACACTACTGGAATAAGTAAAAATGTAATTTCACTTGGAGATGTAGCAGTTAAAATTGTAAACGAAAAAGTAGGATTAGATGCTAAAAAACATATTTTGTTAATAGGTACTGGTGAATCAGCTGCAATGATTACTAAAACTCTAAATGAAAAAGGATTTTTATTTGATATTACAAGTAAAACGATTGAACGCTCTACTGCATTTTCTAAAATACTGGGTGGTAAACCAATTCAATTTGATGAAGTTTTAAAAGGATTTGACAAGTATGATATTATCTTTGTAGCCACAACCTCTGATTATTTTTTAATTACATTTGATAGCATAAAGTTGGTTATGGAAGAAAAAAAGAAGGGTACTTTAATTTTAGATTTATCTGATCCTCGTACAGTTGATGAAGGCGTAACTGAATTGTATGGAATTAAATTGTTGTTTAGAGATCAAATCGCTGAAATATATGATGAAAATGTAAAATCTAGAATTATTTTAGTGCCAGCCGTAGAAAAAATAATTGATAAAGAAACTCCTATTCTAGAAGCAACAATGAAGCACATAACATTTTAGTTATTTTATTTGTTGATCAATTAAAAAACTCTTTAACGAATATTTTAGCTCTTTCTTAGTATGATTTGCATTAACGCTTCTTTTGAGTAATCTATCCCATGTACTTCATCAGAATGTTTTCCAAATTCTTCTATCACTTGTTCTATTTCTCCATTTATTACAAAATCACATTCATAACCATAATCACTGCATTTCAGTTTAGGCATATTTTACCCTAAATCGGTGTATATAAAAACATATTAATTTTTACATGCGTAAATGAATTATCTAAAATCAAATACAAAATTTGCACAATTTATTTTTTTCGAGGTTTTATTTAATTTATTAAATTAATTATAATTTTTAATGTAATTTTGATCTACGATTAGTATGTATAAAATGAAAATTTAACAGAAATATATTTATCCAAAGTTGTAAAAACAATCTATATGGTAGTAGAACATAAAGCTAAAATTATTTACATGCATTTACTTAAGGAAGATTTAGTTGTCATTCGATTAGTTCCAAACGATGGCATGCCAAAATATACTACAGGTCAATTTCTTACCCTAGGATTACCAATACCATCTGAACAAAAAATTGTTCGAAGAGCATATTCAATTGCATCACATCCTGAAAATCGAGATTATTTTGAATTTGTAATTAGATGGGTAAGAAAACCACTTCCAGGTAGAATTACAACTGAATTATTTTATGCTAATGTTGGTGACGAAGTATATCTGGGAGATCCAACAGGTAACGCATTGTTAATTGATGATAAATTACCAAATGGTCAACCTGATAATCGAAGAATTGTATGTGTTGGTGGTGGAACTGGACTTGCACCGTTTGTAGCTTTTGCTAAACATCTACATGATACTGGAGATAAAAGAGAAATCATTGTTCTTCATGGTGCAAGTTATGTTGATGAGCTAAGTTACAAGGATTTACTTACAAATTTCGAAAATGAAAGTATTGAGAGGGGCAAAGATCAATGGAATTTTAAATATAGAGCCGCTATTAGTAGGCCCAAAGAATTCTTTAATCGATCTTGGGCAGGTCATGTTGGTAGAGTTGAATCTTTCTTCAAACCAAACAAAAATGGTCTTTCACCACTAGAGGAATTAGTTGGAGAAGAAGTCACAACTGCAAATACTAAAGTCTACATTTGTGGGTATCAGGGTACGATTGATGGAGTTATAGAATACTTGGGGCCAAAAAAATTTGTTACAAAGGAAGAAAAACGCACAGATGGAAGTTATGAAATTAAGTATGAGTCATATGGATAGATAAAATTTATTTTAAATATGACGAATTTTTTTGTGATTTTATTTTTTTAGATTATTTTTTAATTTGTGAAATAACATCATCTATGATTTTCTGATTTGCAGCAGCAATAAATGAAATCCGTGTTTCATAGCTTAGATCTGAATCAAGAGGATTCAAATCTGCATCCAACAGTAATCCACCAGCTTCTTTAACAATGATGTATCCTGCTGCAATATCTTGAATCCTAATTTTATCCCTAAGATCTATAAAAATATCTAATAATCCTCTTGCAAACAAAGCCATTTCCAATGCATTTGCACCAAAATGTCTTATGTGATTATGTTTTTCAAATACTGGATATAATTTATTCATTAATTGTTCTGATGCCCCTGAAGTGTTTATTCCAATAATTTTGTAAATCGGTTCTTTATCATACACTTTAATTTTTAATTCATTCAAAAATGCACCCTTGCCCTTTGATGCCCAATACATATCTCCATTAGACAGATTCATTATCACGCCATCTGTTATTGAACTTAATTTATTTTCTGTCGCAAATGCTAATGAACTACAAAAAAATGGAACTCCTCTTACGGCGTTTGCAGAACCATCAATTGCATCCATAATTACAAATCCTTTAGAATTTTTAGATAATTCAACTCTACCACATTCTTCTCCTAAAACAATACAATCAAAATTTATTTCTTTAAGATAATCTAAAACAGTTTTTTCAGCAATAATATCTATATTACGTGAAATATCTCCACCTGCACCCCTGCCAAAATCACCTGCTGCATCATCCGTTCCTGCTAAATCTTTTACATTTTTATAAATTAGTTTTGAAACCTCACAAAGAATTTCAATAACTTCCATTACCATCTTTTTTTTTATCGTAATTTAAGTGAAAGAAATTTTCTAATTTGAAAGCATAAATAACAATAAATTAGATTATCATATGTGAGTGGAAAAGATCAATCTGTAGTAAGCAAAGAATCTTTGATGAATACAAAACCTGGAAAACAAATTTTGAAACAAGCTTTATTCAAATCTAGGGGTTACAAATTATTTACTCACTATAAAGAAGAAGCAGAAAAAGAATTTTCAAATTTTGCAGATAGATTTGCAAGAGATCTTTTACATGAAATAAAATCTGATCTTTCACCTAATTCAACTCAACAAGCATTTGGTAATGAAGTAGGTTCCACTGAAATTATTCTTAAAGCATCTGAAATTGCCAGTATTAAATCTAAATTGGAAAGTCCAGATGTACTCAAAGATAGAGTTAATCGTATTTTAAATTCAAATTTTGTGAAAATGACTTTTCCTGTATTTAATGCGTTATTTGATGGGGCATCTAATTATACTGGAAAAAAAGATCCACAATTAAGACAAGATATTGTAGAGGGTCATATTTTGGCTATTGATCTTAGTGAACCTATGGATAGAATTGTAGACAAAGATGAAGATTTGGAATATCTTGATGATTACAAATTAATGAATCCATATATTTTAAAATTGGCACGAGATAAAATCTCTAAAGGTGGTAATCAAGTTTTAAAAGAATTTGAAGAAGGATTCAAAGATGCACGAATAGGTCAATATCTTGATGAAAAATTAAAATCAAAACCAACACAAATTACATTGGAAGAAATGAATCTATCTTATAAAAAATATAGATCTGTGATGGGTACTGCTGGAAGAAATATGGCTCTAGCTGAAAGACCTTTGGGAGAAATTTTTTATTTGGGAATGGCAAGTGCAGCAGAAGGAGTTGGATGTGGAAATGAAATTGAAGATTCCATTAAAAATGGATTTGTGAAAATTCCATCTTGGCCATTATATTACACTTTATTATCAAATGATGTAAAAAAAGGATTTGAATTAACATTAGAAAAAAGTAATTTGTATCTACAAGATGCACGTTTAGCCCTTAAATTACTTCCTGAAGATTTCACACATACCGAATTTTTAGAATTTTTATTTTTGACTGTTGAACACTATAATGAATATTGGTATAATAAATTACAAAAAGCAAATAAATGGTTAGAATTTGAATCTAAATTACCTGCGTGATTAAATTGATGTGGTCTGAAAAGTATAGACCTCAGAATATTTCTGATATGATTGGTAATGAGGAATCACGATATTTAATTATAGAATGGTTAACAAAATGGAAAAAAGGCACTAAGCCAATTTTACTTGTAGGTCCACCTGGAATTGGAAAGACCACTATCGCATATCTTATTGCGAAACAATTTCAATATGATTTGATTGGACTTAATGCAAGTGATGTGAGAAGTAAATCTCAAATTAATGAAATTTTATTGCCTGTATTGGGAAATGTAAGCGTAATGGGGATTCCTATGATTTTCATTGATGAAGTAGATGGAATTCATGGTAGAGGTGATTTCGGTGGAGCCGAAGCATTAATTGAAATTTTAAAGGAGCCAACAATACCTATCATTCTTGCTGCCAATTCAGATATTTCAGATAAAATGAAAAATATTAAAAAAGTTGTTAAAACCATATTTTTCAAGCCGATTCCACCACGTCTTTTAAAAATACACCTTGAAAATATTATGGTAAAAGAAAATGCAACACTTAGTCTTGGCTCTATGATTAAAGTAATTGATAAATCAAAAGGTGATATCCGCTCAATGATTAATTTGACACAATCATTTGTTACCGGATTTGATCCTCCAGTTGAAAAATCTTTTGAAAACATAAATGTGGAAGATGGCATTAATGCATTTTTTAAAGCAAATTCGATTGATGAAGCAAGAAGTGTTTTATATTCAATACAAATTGATCCGAAATCAAAAATTGATGCGTTTTATTCTAGCATACTGACAAGCAATTTAGATAATATTACACTTGCAAAATTCTTAGAAATTATATCTGAGGCTGACATGCTTTATGGAAAAATTATGAAAACTCAAAATTGGCGATTGCTGCGATATCTTAATGAAATTCTTATTAAATTATATAAAAATGATCAAAGAATGCGGTATTCTCAATACAGTATCTCATGGCCACTTTTAAATCGTATTAGATGGGATGGAAAAAAAATCAAATCTGTCTCTTCCATTATGGCAAAAAATTTACATCTATCATCTAGTAAATTTATTACAATATGTTTTCCATACATGATGTTTTGTATTAAAAATAATAAATTACAATTAGATTCTGATGATATTTTTTATGATATTTTTCAAAAGGAGATTGAATTAATTAAATGAGCTGGAGAAAAATTCCTATGAAGTTTGTAGGTACTTGTATTGTATGTAATGAGAAAATTGAAATTAATGAAATCGGATTATGGGCAAAAGGATTAGGAGTGAAACATGAAAAATGTACACAAATCGTTGAACTTCAATGTGTTGTTTGTAAAAAATCTGCTGGATGTTTGCAATGTGAATTTCAAAATATGTGTAATGTTGAAAAAGTCTCTCAATTGTGCATTTGTAAAAAATGTAGTGATGAGAAAAATTCTTTTATCTCATATCTGAATTCGGTTAAAACTAATTTTCCTCTCCTGAATCTTACCTCTTAAATTATTTCTCGTTAAAATCAGCCGATTTTAGTGAATGTTTTCTATATAATCTATGATTGTGTAATAAATTCAAAAAATCAAATTAAATTAATATGGATGATTTCTTTTCTTTAATGTAAGATGCACTTTGAAAAAATTGATGACTATTTGAAAAGAAATAAAATTTCATTACAGGGTGGAGGACAAGATAAAATAAAAGATCAGCATGAAAAAGGTAAATTAACTGCTCGAGAGAGAATTGATCTTTTATTGGATTCTGGTACTTTTACCGAAATTGATCCACTAGTAACCCATCATTATCATGAATATGATATGCAGAAGAAGAAATTCTATACTGATGGGGTTGTTGGTGGATATGGTACTATAAATAATAAAAATATCTTTGTCTTTGCTTATGATTTCACTGTACTAGGCGGAACTCTAAGTCAAATGGGAGCCAAAAAAATTACAAAATTGATGAAACATGCAATTAAAACCGGTTGTCCTATAATCGGAATAATGGATTCCGGTGGAGCAAGAATTCAAGAAGGAATTATGAGCCTTGATGGGTTCGCTGATATTTTTTATCATAATCAATTAGCTTCTGGTATTATTCCACAAATTACCGCTAGTATTGGCCCCTCAGCTGGCGGTTCTGTTTATTCCCCGGCAATGACTGATTTTGTTATTATGGTTGAAAAAACTGCAACTATGTTTGTTACTGGTCCTGATGTGGTGAAGACCGTTTTGGGAGAAGACATTTTATCCGATGATTTAGGTGGCGCAATGACGCATGGAATAAAAAGTGGTGTTGCACACTTTGTTACAAAAAATGAATACGAATGTATGGATTATATAAAAAAACTACTTTCTTATCTTCCACAAAATAATACTGAAGAACCACCAAAAATAAAAACCGATGATGATCCCAATCGACTTGATCATAATATTATTAATATTATTCCTAGCAATCCTTTACAGCCATATGATATGAAAGAAATTATTCATTCTATTGCTGATGATCATAAATTTTTTGAAGTGCATGAATTATTTGCACCGAATATAATAATTGGTTATAGTAGATTAAACGGTAAAGTAGTCGGTATTGTTGCTAATCAACCATTACATCTTGCTGGTGCATTAGATATTGATTCATCAAACAAAGCGGCTAGATTTATTAGATTTTGTGATGCATTCAATATTCCAATCATAACATTGGTTGACACTCCTGGTTACATGCCAGGTTCTAATCAGGAGCATAATGGTATCATTAGACATGGTAGTAAGTTACTTTATGCATACTGTGAGGCTACTGTACCTAGAATTACACTTGTAATTGGAAAAGCATATGGTGGTGCATACATAGCAATGGGAAGTAAAAATTTACGAACTGATATCAATTATGCGTGGCCAATTGCACGATGTGCCGTACTAGGAGCTGAAGCGGCTATTAAAATCATGTATCGAAAAGAATTATCAGGTTCTAATGATCCTGAATCTCTTAAAAAACAACTTATCAGTGAATATTCAGAAAAATTTGAAAATCCATACGTTGCAGCATCTCATGGTACTATTGATAATGTAATTAATCCTGCTGAAACAAGACCTATGCTAATCAAAGCTTTAGAAATGCTTGTTAATAAAAGAGAAAAACAACTTCCAAGAAAACATGGCAATATCAATTTGTGATCAATATGATTGAAAAAGTTCTTATCGCAAATAGAGGTGAAATCGCTTTACGTGTAATTAAAACATGTAAGGCACTTGGAATTAAAACGGTAGCTGTATACTCTGATGAGGATTACAATTCTTTACATGTTAAACAAGCTACTGAAGCATATCATATTGGCGAAGCTGCACCTGCAAAATCTTATCTAAATCAAGAAAAAATTATTGAAACTATTTTATCTTCTGGTGCAGACGCTATACATCCTGGATATGGTTTTCTTTCAGAAAATTCTGATTTTGCAAGTACATGTGAAAAAAATAAAATAAATTTTATTGGTCCGTCTGCTGCATCCATGGAACTTTGTGGTGATAAGATGCAATGTAAATCTGCCATGTTAAAAGCAAAAGTTCCAACCGTTCCTGGAAGTCCAGGTCTTGTTAGAGATGTTGAGGAAGCATTAAAAATTGCAAATGATATTTCATATCCGGTATTATTAAAATCAGTTTTTGGTGGCGGCGGTCGTGGTATTAGATTAGTAAATAATGATAAAGAATTACGAGAAGGATTTGAAACAGTTACTATTGAATCAATATCGGCAGTAGGCAAATCGGCAATTATTGTTGAAAAATTTCTTCAAAAAACTAGACATATTGAATATCAAATGGCTAGAGACAAACATGGCAATGCTGTGCATATATTTGAAAGAGAATGTTCAATTCAGAGACGGAATCAAAAACTTATTGAACAAACTCCGTCACCCATAGTTGATCAAAAAACTAGAGAAAGCATTGGCGAATTAGTTGTTAAAGCGTCAGAAGCAGTAGACTACACTAACTTAGGTACTGCTGAATTTCTTCGAGCAGATAATGGTGAATTTTATTTTATAGAAATTAATGCCAGATTACAAGTTGAGCATCCAATCTCTGAAATGGTTTCTGGATTGGATTTTGTTAAACTTCAATTAGATATTGCTAATGGTGAACCACTTCCATTCAAACAAAAAGATCTAAAAATGAATGGATATGCGATTGAATGTAGAATTAATGCAGAAGATACGTTTTTGGATTTTGCACCTTCCACAGGACCAGTTCCAGATGTAACTATTCCATCCGGGCCTAGTGTTAGGTGTGATACCTATCTTTATCCAGGCTGTACTGTATCTTCATTTTATGATTCTTTGATGGCTAAACTCTGTACTTGGGGTCAAACATTTGAGGAATCAAGAACAAGAATGCTTAATGCATTAAATGATTTTTACATTCAAGGTGTTGAGACATCAATTCCACTTTACAAAACAATTCTAAATACAGAGGAATACAAAAGTGGGAATCTTACTACAGACTTTCTAAACCGTCACAACATTATTGATAGACTAAAAGAAGATCTTAAAACCGAAAAACTTGAGAAAAGTGAGGCTGCATTAGCAGCTGCAATTATGTATTCTGAATATTTTAAGAGTAGAGTACAACATTCCACTTCTAATGATTCTAATTGGAAAAATAAATTAGGTTGATCGTTGATGGATTATAAAATAAAAGATATCGAAAAAATATTTGTTGGTGATATTATTGAAAATCTTGGTAACAATGAATATGTAATTAAAATCAATGCTGATAAACACCAAATAAAAATTCTGAAAATGGATTCAAAAGGAATTGAATTTATACTAGATCAAAAATATCATAGAGCAAAATATCTTGAAAATTTAACTAATGAGATGAATCTTATCGTTGATAACGTTCCAATTACTATCAATATGCACCCCGATCTTGATAAAATTGTTTTTAAAAATTCCGGTGGCGCTAAATCTTTTGACACTCAAATAACTTTAAAAAGTCAAATTCCTGGAAAAGTGGTTTCTATTACTGTTCAAGAAGGTGATTCTGTAAACCAAGGTGATGTAATTTGTACTTTAGAATCTATGAAAATGCAAGTTGCTGTTAAATCTCACAAAAGTGGTTCTATCAAATCCATCAAAATTAAAGTTGGTGGAAATGTGGCAAAAAATGATGTTATTGCAGAAATAGAATGAAAATAAATTAATTTATTTAATAAAATTTTTAATTTCTTCATAATTTGGTTCTTTTAATGGATTCTCAGATACCCACTTGTACCCAATTTTACCATCTTCCATTATTATGAACACAGAACGTTTTGCTGCATTGTAATCTTTTATGTGTAATAAATCTGGCATTAAAACATCATAATCTCGAATTGTTTTACTTGTATAGTCTGCTAATATTGGAAAATTAAAATTATGTTTTTGTGCAAATGCTTTGTTAGCAAACGGTCCGTCATTACTTATTGCAATTATTTTGACACCTAGCTTTTGTATTTCACTCCACGAATCTCTAAATGTACATAGTTCATTTTCACATATTGGAGAACTCGCTGCAACAAAAAAAGATACTATGATTTTACTTCCTCTAAATTCATCTAAACTTCGCATTTTGAGATCTATATCTGGAAGATCAAAATTAGGAGCTATATCCCCCACATTTAATGACATGATCGCGTTTGATTTGTATCCTATTATAACTTTACAAAAAGTGTTATTCTTAAATTAAAATTTAAAAAAGTACATACCTTTTTATAGAAAAACTTGGGTTTTAAGCTAAATTGGTTGGAGAATTGGCAAGTAACTATAGTACTCTAGTCTTAATGTTTGGATTTGCAGTTGTGGCTATGGCTCCAGCACTTTTAGTATCTAGAATGATTTCACCTAGAAAAAAAAGTAATCCTGTTAAATTTTTACCAATGGAATGTGGCCAAGTTCCATCAGGCGAAGGTAGAACTCATTTCATGATGCAGTACTATGCTTACATTTTGATGTTTGTTGTTTTTGATGTTATGGCTATTTTCTTATATGCATGGGGAAGTACACTTTTACTACTTCCAAAATCTGCAACTTTGCCAATTATTGGTTTCTTAGCAATTATGTTTGCTGCAATGGCTTTTGCATTACATCAATCAGGTAGACGAGACATATGGTAGTTTTTTATACAAATGAAAATGGGAGATTATATTGTTAAAAGATCTGTTAACCCCACAAAACGCAAATGTGTTTATTGGTAAACTAGGTGATGTTTTAGAAAAAGCAATTGATAAACCACTGGGATACGCAATTAATTGGGGTAGAATTTGGTCTCTTTGGCCTGTCCACATTGAAACTGCATGTTGTAGTGTAGAATTTGGAGCTGCATCAAGTCCTAGATATGATGTTGAAAGATTTGGAATCATTGAAGCATTTGGTTCACTTAGACAATGTGATCTAATTGTTGTTCAGGGGACTATCACAAGAAAAATGGCACCACGTTTACGTTTAGTTTATGATCAAATGCCAGAACCAAAATACGTTATTGCGATGGGAGCTTGTGCAATTACCGGTGGATTATATTTTGATTCATATAATGTACTTCCTGGCATAGACGGTATTTTACCAGTTGATGTATACGTTCCAGGTTGTCCACCTAGACCTGAAACTCTAATTCAAGGATGTATGTTATTACAAGAAAAAATCAAAAGAATGAAGGCTAGGAAGTTTGTATAATGAGTTTAGATTCTGATAATGAATTAGTTGAAACTATTTCCGATGAACAATCCTCAATTACCACGAATCCAACACCGGTAAAAGAAATCGAATTACCAAAATTTGAAAAAGGACTGGCAGATAAAATTGTTGAAAAATTTGGTTCAAGAACTAAAGTTGCATTTGTAAAATCTAATAGAGTTAGAATTAATGTTAGTAGAGATGATGTTAAAGAAGTAGCTGAATTTTTAAGAGATGTTTTGAATTTTGATCATGCTGAATCCGTATCGGGTGTAGATTACCCTCAAGATAAAGAAATTGAAGTAGTTTATCATTTAGGATCATATACTGATTCTTCGTTATCTAGTCAAATTCTTGTATTGGCAACTAGAGCACAAAGAGAAGAGAATCCAATTCCTGGAAATGATTCTACAAAACTTCCTAGTCTTAGAGAAATATTTTACAGTGTAGAATTTCACGAAAGAGAAGTTTTTGAAATGTTTGGTGTTTATTTTCAAGGTCATCCAGATAATCGTCGATTACTTTTGCCAGAAGATTGGGCAGATTTACCTCCACTAAGAAAGGATTTTGCAATAAAAGGAAGATAGATATGATAAAAGAATTACCTCCTGGACTTGCACTTCAAAAAGTAGATGAGAGAATTATGACTCTTAATGTTGGACCACAACATCCTGGTTCTGGTCATATGAGAATTATTGTACAGATTGACGGTGATTTCATTGTTGCATGCGATCCTGATCCTGGATATGTTCATCGTGGTGAAGAGAAGATGGCTGAATATAGAAACTACATTACAAATATTCCACATTTAGAAAGACCGGTCATTCATGATTCTTGTAATGTTCTGTATCCCTATGTTTTGGGAGTTGAAGAACTTCTTGGTATTGAAGTACCGGAACGTGCTAAATACATACGAGTTATTGCATCTGAATTAAACAGGTGTGTTTATACAATGTATTGGCTTGCTATTTATGGAATATTTTTAGGTCACTCTACAATGTTTATGTGGCCTGCAGGTGATCGTGAATTATTAATTGATCTATTAGAAAAAATGACTGGCGCTAGAGTTACTCACTCTCATTTTGTACCCGGTGGAGTAAGAAATGATTTACCACCAAACTTTGAAGATGTTTGTTTAAGACAAGTAAATTATTTTGAAAAACGAATCAAAGAATATGCTGCAATTTTTTATGATAATCCAATTTTAATTGCCAGAACTGCAAATACTGGTGTTTTATCGCGAGAAGATGCAATTCGATTAGGTACAACTGGATCTGTACTACGTGCAAGTGGAGTTGATTATGATCTTAGAAAGAAAGAACCATATGATGTTTATGAAGAATTAGATTTTCAAACTAATGTACTTAAAGAAGGCGATTCTTACGCAAGATCAAAAATTCCATGGCTTGACATGATGGAAAGTTGTAGAATAATTAGACATGCATTACAAAAAATGCCTAAATCTGGTTCTGTTAGAGTAAAATTAAAACCAAATCCAAAAGGTGGAGATGATTCTGTTTACAAACGTGTGGAATCTGGAAGAGGTTCATTAGGATGCTATATTGTATCTGATAAAAAACCTGAACCTTATAGAGTTAAACTTAGTGTTGGTTCATTTAGAAATCTTATAGCATTACCATATCTTCTAAAAGGGGAAAAACTTGGAAACATGCCTTCTGTATATTGGAGTTTAAATTATTGGCCAGTGGAGGCAGATAGATAAATGTCTGTCATTGCACCAAATTTCAAGTTTAGTGAATTTGTAAAATCTTTTTTAGATAATGCGTTTTGGATGCTTCTTATCTTTGTGTTAATAGGATTGCCTGCTGTTTACATTGCTTTATTTTATATTGAAATGCCTGTTATCGATGGACAATTACTTACACCATTTCTTGCATTAACTTGGTTGGCAGATCCTTCTAGAACTATTCCAATTTTGAAAGCCTTCATGAGTACTGATTTATTTAAAATTGCTGCTTTTCCTGGATTTGGATTTGCGGCATTGATTGCAGCTGGTACAATATTTGTTGAAAGAAAAATGCTAGCAAAATTACAACTTCGAGTTGGTCCTTTTTACTGTGGAAAATTTGAAGGAATTTTACAATTAATGGGCGATGGACTTAAGCTAATCTCAAAAGAAATTATAATCCCTGCAAAAGCAGACAAACCAATTTTTTGGGCAGCTCCGATATTATTTGTTGCAACAGCTGCAGCATTTGTTGCATTAATTCCAGTTGCACCTGGATGGGTAGTTGCAGATGTTGATGTTGGCTTAATTGCCGTATTTGCAATTATTGGATTTTTTCCAATTATAACTATACTTTCAGCATGGTCATCAAACAGTAAATTTCCATTTATCGGTGGAATAAGAGCGCTACACCAAATGGTTTCTTTTGAAATCCCATTGATTTTATCACTATTGGGTGTGGTAATTCTTACTGGAACCCTAAATCTTTCTGAAATTGTTGTTAGTCAATCTAATTTTCCATGGATTATATTTTTACCAATAGGTGCAATTATTTTCTTTATTACAATACTAGCTGAATTAGAAAGAATTCCATTTGATTTACCTGAAGCCGAAAGTGAAATTGTTGCTGGTTGGTTAACTGAATTTTCAGGAATGATTTATGGTCTTGTTCAATTAGGAACATACTTGAAACTTTATGCGTTTGCAGCATTATTCGTTGTTTTATTCCTTGGGGGTTGGACCGGACCCATGATTTGGCCTCCATTCCCTGAAGATATAATTACTAATGGAATTACCATAGGTCCAATTACTGCAAAAATTCCCGGATTACCAATATTTTCACAAGAAATGTTAAATGGTGTTTTATGGTTTGTAATAAAAACAGTAGGAGTAATATTTTTCATACTGTTACCACGAGGAGTATTCCCAAGAATTAGAATTGATATGTTATTGAGTCTTGGTTGGTACAAATTAATTGGATTGGCATTCGTTAACATCTTTATAGCACTCGGTTTGTTGTACGCTGGAGTCTTGGGACCAGGAGGAATATTGCAATGAATACCGCAACTGGAATTATCAAGGCATTAAATTCAGGAATTAAACATTTAGCTGTTAAAAGATTTACTCTGCGATATCCTGAAGAAAAACTAAAATTTGTTGGAGATGGATATCAATTTGATCCTTCAACAGGTGTTGGTATTGCAGGTTATAAAGGTCGACATATGTTATTTCACGATCATTGTACTGGTTGTCAATTATGCTCAATTGCATGTGAGGGTGTAGCTGAAGCAATTGCAATGGTAAAAGTTCCAGAAGAATACAAACATAATAAAAAAGCCATAATGCCTCAAATTGATTATGGTAAATGTGTATTTTGTGGATTATGCGTTGATGCATGTCCGTTTTATGCATTATACATGACAAATGACTATGAACTTTCTTCATTTAGTAAAGAAGGTCTGATTTACACACCAGCTCAACTTCAAGTAAAACCATATGTTTCACAAGATTCCGAAATAAAAATTACTGATAGAGGTGCAACACATGGCTGATGTTGTATTTCTTGCATTATCTGTTATTACAATTGGCTCTGCAATAGCTTCTCTAGAATTCAGATCTTTAATTTATGGCTCTATTGCATTAATGGGAACTCTTGGTGGAATTGCAGGATTCTTTTTACTTTTAGATTCACCTTTTGTTGCCATGTTTCAACTAGCAGTTTATGTGGGATCTATCGCAGTTTTAATTTTATTTACGGTAATGCTGGTAAAAAGAGAATTAATCTTCAAAAAAATTGAGGATAAACGAAGAAAATTTGTGGGCATTGCTTTAATGCTGATTTTTATAACTGCATTAGGTTCTGTCATAATGGATTCTGGTATAAAATCAATTACTACTGATGAACCTGCTGTTGATTTTAGAAATATAGGTGCAGACTTTTTAATATATTATTGGCCAGCTCTAATTCTAATGGCACTAATTTTATCTGGTTCAGTTACTGGTGCACTAGTTTTAGCAAGAAGAGAGGATGCAGAAAATGACCAACGAACTGATTGATTTTGTTTTAGTATCAATTGCCCTTTTGGGAATTGGAATTTATGGTTTATCTGTAAAAAGAAATGCAATTAGAATGTTATTTTCAATTGAAATAATCATCAATGCTGCAAATCTAAATCTAGTTGCATTTGGACGATTTCTACCACACAGTGGTGGACAAACATTAGCATTATTCTCAATTGCAATAGCTGCAGCTGAAGTTGCAGTTGGACTTTCATTAATCATTGTCGCATATAGAATGTATCAGAATATTGATATTGCAGACTTTAGGAATTTGAAAGGATAATGGAATATGCACTTTTGCAGGCAGTTTTTCTGCCTTTGCTATTATCTCCAATTGCATACATAATTGGAAGAAAATTAGGTACTACTCCAGCCATGTGGTTTACATTTGGAATTTTACTTTACAGCACAATACTGATAATTCTAAGTGTATTGTCTGGTACAACTGAAGAACATTATCCATGGACAGAACAATTCGGCGAATTTGGATTTCTATTGGATGGTTTAGCATCACCATTTGCAATTATTATTTATCTACTTAGCACAATTTTGGTATTTTATTCAAAACCGTACATGATTCACAGATTTCATGAACAATACGCTGAAGAAAATCACGAAATTGTATCAACTAATGGACATTCAACTCTGATTGAATCCGCATCTCTTTCAAATTATGTAAATGCAAAATCTGGACTTTATTTTGCACTCTATCTAGTTTTTGCAATGGGTATGCTTGGTACTGTATTATCTACAAATTTAATTGAATTTTATGTATTCTTTGAGGTAATGTTGATTCCTGGGTTCTTTTTGGTTGCTCTTTGGGGTGCTGGTCCAAGAAGAAAAATCGGTTTAATGTTCTTGCTTTGGACTCATGCAGGTGCAGTTGTTTTATTGTTGGGATTTTTGATGATTGGTCTTTCATTAGGAAGTTTTGATTTCGCAGATATACATGAATCCGAAATCCCACAAAACATTCTGATGCTTTCAGCGATTGCAATTTCAATTGGACTTGGAGTTAAAATGGCTGTATTCATGTATCACATATGGTTACCATGGGTTCATGGATCTGCTCCAACTCCAATCAGTGCGTTGTTATCCCCTGCAATGATTGGTATTGGCGCTTATGGTATTTTTAGATTAATTGTAGAATTTTTACCAAATACATTTGCTGATCTTTCAATTTGGTTTCACATTTGGGGTCTTGTTACAATGATTTACGGTGGTGCAATGGCATTAATGCAGGATGATATCAAACGTTTACTTGCATATTCTAGTATTAGTCAAATGGGCTATATTTTATTTGGAATTGGTTCCATGTCAGTTCTTGGATTATCCGGAGCTGAGATGATGTATGTCACACATGCACTTGGTAAAGGCATCCTTTTCATGATGGCTGGAATTATAATTGTTAAAGTTGGTACTAGAAATATTTCACAATTAGGTGGGTTAGCTGGTAAAATGCCGATAACTGCTGTATGTGCAGTGATTGGTGCATTGACAATTATGGGAGTGCCTCCAACTAGTGGATTTATGGGTGAGTGGACTTTATTTTACGGAGCCCTGGAAACTGCAATTAAAGATGGTTCTACCATTAGAGCTGTAACATTTGGTTTAGGTCTTGTTGCAACTGTATTAACAATGTCATACATTCTTTGGATGCTGAAACGTGTATTTTTTGGAAAACTACCTGAGCACCTTGAACATGTTAAAGAAGGAAGTTGGTATATGACTGCACCAATGATGGTACTTGCAGGATTTACAGTAGTTTTAGGAATATATCCTGACATATTCTTTAAACAAATAATTCCATACATGAATGGAGTACTGGGGGTTTAATTTATGACAACTGAAGTGTTAGGTTTGCCACTTGAAATAGGTGCATCAAGTGCCTGGTTGATTTGGATACTACCTTTTATTGCAGCATTGATAATGCCGGGAATTGGAAAAATATCCAAACATGCAACTGGATATGTAGCAGTTGGATTTGCTTTAATGAGTGCAATTTCTGCAGCATCTTTAATTCCAATGGCACTTGAAGCACATGAAATTCATGATCAAATATCTTGGATTGATTCAATTGGTTTAAAAGCTGGTGTATTAGCTGATCCACTCTCAATAATTATGGCAAATGTTGTTGGTTGGATTTCATTTCTTATTATGATTTACAGTACAGGATACATGAAAGGTGATAAATCAATCACACGATTTTGGTTCTGGATGTTGTTCTTTATCGGTTCAATGCAATTAATTGTATTATCTGATAATTTGTTACAAGTATTTTTTGGTTGGGAAGGTGTAGGACTTGCATCTTATGCATTGATCAGCTTTTGGTATCGTGATAAAAAGAAAGATCACGTTGGTGTTGAAGGCCGAACTGTTCTTGGTATGTTAGATTATTATGCACCAACTCATGCTGGTATGAAAGCTTTCATCATGACTAAAGTTGGAGATGTGATGATGATTGCAGGAATGCTTTTGATATTTTTATTTGCTGGAACATTTGGATTTAGAGAATTAATGCATGATACAACATGGGCAACAACAATGTCTGCTCAAGGTCTATTGGTTCCCGCATTTGTTTTATTATTTGGCGGTGCAATTGGTAAATCGGCACAATTTCCATTAAACGAATGGCTCTTAGAGGCAATGACTGGTCCAACAGCGGTTTCTGCTTTGATTCATGCTGCAACAATGGTAAAGGCAGGTGTTTTCCTAGTTATGCGTCTCGCACCACTGGTTTTTGCTTTAAGTGCCGCTGGAATTTTAGCCAATCAATTCTTTGAAATAATTCTCATAGTTGGTGCCGTGACTGCACTTCTCTTGGGGCTTCAGGGTATGGTTAATTCTGAAATTAAAAAAGTACTTGCATATTCTACTGGTTCTCAAATTGGTTTTATGATGATGGTACTTGGTATTGCTGGATTATCACAACAATTTGTTAATGGATATACTGCAGGATTCTTTCATCTAATCTCACATGCCATGTTTAAGGCATCACTATTCATGGCTGCAGGTTCATTACTACATGTTGTCGGTTCACGATTTATGACTGATATGGGTGGATTACGTAAAAATATGAAAAAAACTTATGCGTTTATGTGGGCTGCAGGTCTTGGATTAATGGGAGCTCCATTTATCACAACTGGTTTTTGGAGTAAAGATTCTATTTTTGGTGCTATTTACACCTCAGGACATCCATGGGCGTTGCCAATATTTACAATTGCTGTATTAACTGCTGTAATAACGGCATTTTATACAACTCGAATGCTGGGGCTAGTTTTCTTTGGTTCAAAGAGTAAACATGTTAAAAAAATGGAAGCGGAGGGGCATCACATACATGAAGCACCATTATCAATGTGGGTACCGTATGGAATTCTTGCAGTACTTACAATTGTAATTGGTTTAGTTGGATTGTCTTTTGAGGGTGGGTTACATGAAATATTTACAAATTATCTTGAAGAATCGTTTGGAATTTATTCTGTACATAACGAAATTGAAAATTCAATATTGCCTGGATTCTTAGATGGAATTAATCCTGTAGCTCTAACTGCATCATTATCTGCTTTTGGAATTGGAACTGGATTAGGATATGTGTTCTATATTGGCAGATGGGTTGATCCTGTTCAATTTGTAAATTCAAACATTTTGTTTTCTACTTTTCATAAAGTTATTTTAAATCGTTTTTACCTTAATGCAATTATCTATTGGTGTTTTGTTGTATCTCCATTATGGTTATCACGAGGAGTATTCAGATACTTTGAACAGACAGCTATTGATTATGGAATGAATAATGGATTACAAAAAGCGGTTGGTTGGAGTGCCAAAGTAGTTCAAGGAACTCAAACTGGTGTTACGCAATCGTATCTATTTGTATTTGGAGCAGGATTATTATTTGTAGTCTTGATATTGTTGATATAGGAGATATGTGAGATGTTAGAATTAAGTTCCACTCCATTGGTAATAATTGCAATTCTTGGTACCGTGGGAGTTTTGTTACCAATAATCAGTATTGCTAGAAAAGAAAAAGGTTCAAACTCATTTTATGCTGTCATTGCATTCTCTGCATTGATTGTATCTATTGGATATGTTGCATATCAATTTATCAGCGATAATATTCTACCGTCAGCGTTATTTTCAAAAGATGTACTTGTAGATGATGCATTTGGTGGATTCTTTGCCATAGCAATGTTGATTGTTGCAATATTCACTACAGTTGGCTCTTTTAATTATATGCGAAAAAAGAATTATCCTGCAGTTTACTATTCTTTGATACTTCTTTCAACAATTGGTATGGTGCTGGTAGCTTATTCAACTGACTTGGTAATGTTATTTGTTGCATGGGAGCTCATGAGCATTCCAACATATGTCCTTGTTGGATTTATAAAAAAGAATCCAAGTTCAAATGAAGCTGCATTAAAATATTTCTTATTTGGGGCATTATCTTCCGCAATTATTGTTTATGGAATTTCGTTATCTTATGGATTAACTGGTTCAACTAATATTGGTGAAGTTATTCACGGTTACGCTACTCTTGATGCTTCATTATTACCTTTAGCACTGTTATCTGTTGGTATGTTTATTGCGGGTTTTGGATTTAAGATGGGACTAGTACCATTTCATCAATGGTTGCCTGATACTTATGAAGGATCCCCACCAACTATTACCACTTTACTTGCAGCTGGAACAAAGAAAGCAGGATTTGCAGCAACAATTAGAGTAATTGTTCTTGGAATGGTTGTACTTAATCTTGATTGGACTTTAGCTCTTGGTATAATTGCAGTAATGACAATGACTATTGGTAACATTGCTGCAATTATGCAAAAAAATCTTGCAAGAATGTTAGCATATTCTAGTATTGCACATGCTGGTTACATTTTGATTGGACTTGCAATATCGCCATATAGCACTCTTGGTTTACAAGGTTCGCTATACCAAATAATGAATCATTCCGTTATGAAAGGTGCTGCTTTCATAGCAGTAACAGGAATAGTAACCACCCTTGCAGTAACTAACATCGATAAACTCAAAGGACTTGGTAGACGAATGCCTATTACTTCACTTGGATTAGTTATCTCATTATTTGCTTTAGCGGGCGTACCCCCACTTGCTGGATTTTGGAGTAAAATTGTATTATTTGGTGGCGCATTGGATGCGGGTTCTACCATATGGTGGGCACCTTGGCTTGCAATCGCGGGCGTTCTGAATAGTGCCCTTTCATTAGCTTACTATGGTTGGCTTACACGAAAAATGTACTTTGAAGGAGAAACTGAAAAAAGAGTATCTGAACCAAAGTCTGTAATTGCAATTATGATATTTTCAATGATCTTCTTAGTTGGATTTGGTATTTACCCAGATCCAATTATTAAATTTGTAGAATTTGCAGCACCTACATTAAGTTTAGATATTATGCCTTAAATGTTGTAAATTTTATAAGATTATCTAAATTTCTTCTTGCATCATTATCTGAAATTTTTTTTAAACTACCTGTCGCTTTGTCTGAATAATTTTTTAAAAGTTCTTCCATTTTATTAAAAACATCTCTTGGATCTGAACTTTTTTTGATCAGAAAATTAAATAATTTATCTTCGTTTTTCCAATCAAACAAATCATCTCTAATTTGATATGCGATTCCTACATTTTTTCCGTATTCTGTTAATGCTTCGATTTCTTCTTCACTACCATTTCCAATAATTCCCCCTATTCTTGCAGCTACTCCAAAAGCAGTCGCAGTTTTATATTCAATAACTTTAAGATAATCATTAAAAGTTACATCTTCACTGGTTTCTAATCTACCTTCTATCATTTCTCCTTCACTCATCAACATAGCTGTTGTTGCCAAATCTTTTGTTATTCTTGCATTATCTAATCTTGAAGAAATTGAAAGAATTAATCCTAAAACAAAATCTCCTGTTAATACACTTGTATTATATCCATATTTGATATGGAATGGTTCTTTTTGTCTTCGCATGGTTTCATTATCTATAATGTCGTCATGTATGATGGATTCCATATGAAGAAATTCAACTGCACATGCTGCTGTTAATGTATTATCATCAATTTTTCCTACACTCTCAGCAGCTAAAACTAAAATGATTGGTCTAATTCGTTTTCCACCATCCAATGAATATTTTAGTGGCTCGATAAACTCTGATTCTGAATAAATTGATAATTCTTTATCTAACGCATAATTAATTTTATCGATATATTTTCCATATGTTTCAAGTAAGGGATTAATCTCGATATTTTTCTTGTCCAAGATTGACCTACTGAAAAAACTTTCTTATTAGTAATTAAATCTTGGTGCTCCAGCCGGGATTTTCATCGTTAGATTTTGAACCCGGGATCACTGCCTTGAAAGGGCAGTATGCTTGACCGGACTACACCACTGGAACCCAATAAATTTCTGTATTTTGTCCATAAAATCTTTTGTAAATCACAAAGATTTTTTATTGGCCAATTAAGAGCTATTTTATGAATTTGATACAAAAAATTGATGAAATGATTGAAGAAAGAAGTTTGTTAAAGCATCCATTTTATCAGATGTGGTCTGATGGAAAATTGACCATTGATTCTTTAATTGGTTATTCTAAAGAATACTTTCAACTTGTTAAAGCAGTTCCATCATTTATGACTCCGATCATAGAACAAGCTCCAACTTCTATAATTCCTGAATTACTCGCTAATCAAAAAGAGGAATCAGATCATATTACATCTTGGATCAGATTTGCAGGAGCGTTAGGTATTTCTGATTATGAATTAATTTACTATGAAGGATTAGATAAAACTAGAAAATCTATCTCTCAATTATCTGAATTGATGAATACCTGTGATGGAGGAGCATGTGCAATGTATGCTTTTGAAAAAGAAATTCCTAAGATTAGCCAAACAAAGCTTGATGGGTTGGCAAAATTCTATGGAATATCAAATGAACAAGATACCGAATACTTTAAACTTCATACAGAAGCTGATATTCGTCATACTGCCTCTTGGAGAAATATTCTTCAAAAAACATCAACTGATTCAAATCATCTGATCCTTATCGCAGACAAATCTATATCTGCACAAAATATGTTGTTAGATAGTTGCTATGAAGCTTATTGCTGAGTTCATAACATTTTATACTGAAGATAAATTTCTTTTGCTTAGGGCCCATAACTCAGCTTGGTAGAGTACCCGGCTCATAACCGGGGAGTCAAGGGATCGAAGCCCTTTGGGCCCATATTATTTCCATTAGTTTTAAAATGAGCCCGAACAAAATTTATTGGCCGCGATGAAGAATCAGAGTTATATCTGAATGATGATTGAAAGGCATTTGTCTGAGCTGCCAAAAATTATTTTCCGATTTGTTTTGTTGTTTTTTCTAAAATATCCGCACCGACAAGTTTTTGATCGTATAATGACTGTGTGATTTGCATTACATTTGTGATTGAATGTAATTTAACTCCTACATCTTTAAGCGCTTCATCTGCCCCCTCCATTCTATTTACAATTACATATGCATCATGTATTGTTATGTTCGCTTCTTTCAAAGACTTTATTGCGTTTATTACTGAACCTCCAGTGGTTGCAACATCGTCAATCATAACAACTTTCATTCCATCATAAATTTGACCTTCTACTGATTTTGAAGTTCCATAATCTTTCGTTTTACTTCTTACATAGATTAATGGCTTAACTATTTCAATTGCTAATGCAGATGCAATAATCAAACCTCCTGTGGGAACTGACACTAAAGAATTAAAGCTATCTAATCCAATACTTTCTATAATATTATTTTGTAGATATTTTATCATATTCCTAAATTGATGTGGATAGCTAGGAAGTAATCTTAAATCAACATAGTAAGAACTTTTTTTACCACTAGCTAGAGTAAAATCTCCAAATTTTATAACATCTTTTTGATGTAAAAAGGCTGCAAACTCTTTTACAAATTCCATATCTAATTTAACTACAGTGGATTTATTTTGGTTTGTATTATATCATAATTATGCCTGAAATTTGGTTAAATTATGGAATTACTGATGTCGTTTTAGACATTAGAGCCGAAAATTTAGAACAAAAAATTGATTCCGATGGTAAAATATTGGATGATACAACGATCAATGAAAAACTCAGTACATTGGATTTAACAAAACCCATGGAACTTGTAGTTTTACATAATTCTAAATCCATTCAAAAACTCATTTCATCATTATTTACAATATGCGAACAAAAATCATTCCAATTTCCTAAAATTTTGGCTGAAAAAAAAATTATGAATTTGGTGAGATCTGGATTACCTGAAGGTAGCTCAATCAATGAATTTGATAATGCTGATCTTTCTAACTCTAATCTTGTTTTTATTGGAGAAATGGAATTTGATGGTTTATTTGGATATGAAACCATCTCTACCAGATTGATCAAAAAATTTGGTCAAGAATCAATGCTTACTGCATATGCCAAAAGAAAAGGCAATCTTCCTGCCCCTGGACAACTACCAGAAAGTTTTGATGAAGCAAAAAAATTTACTGACAATTTTGAAATTAAAGCAATTGAAATTGTAGCTAATTCTCAAGGTATTATAGATCTTGCAATTGGTCATCCGTCTGAAACTATTTCATCTACAAAAACTCTAGAATCATTTTCAATCAAGGATATGGGCCATCATAAATCCATGATAATTAGTACTGGAAAGGATTCTAGTAATGACAATCTTGGAAAATCCCTTTCTTCTCTTTGGAATTGTTCTGCTGCAATACAAAATGATGGTTTATCTATATTAGTTGCAGAATGTAAATCTGGTTTAGGTTCTGATGCACTTCAACAGTATGTCGAAGGCAGACTGAATCTTGAACAAATTGGAAATCCTACTAAATATATTCAAGGTATGGAAGATTTATTATTTTTAACAGAAGTACAAAAGAATTTTCAAATTGGATTGGTTTCAATACTTCCAGAATACTATGTAAAAAAATTAAATATGATTTCTTTATCTGGAATTAAACCCTCTTTAGATTATATTTTAAAAACACAAGGTTCTAGGCAAAAAGTTACTGTTGTGATAGATGGATCTAGACTTTTACTAAGGTAACCAATCTGGTAAAAAATTTGATGGTAAAGGTGCACATAAAATAGATAATCCCATCATGAACACATAAACAAGTTTTCTATTTTTTGATAATGGAGATATATCGTCTAATGGCATTGCACTAGGATTTCTTGAACTTAAAATTAAAATCAGTATTGCCATTAGCCAAAAATTCAACAAAACAAGAATTATCATACTTCCAATAGTTGCATATCTGTGAAGTTTTACACCTAGAAGAGTTCTTGCCATATGCCCTCCATCTAATTGCCAAGCTGGTAATAAATTTAAAAATGTAATTAAAAATCCAATCCAAGCTGCAAATAAAATTGGTGTCATAATTACTTCATGACCTGTACCACCTTTTCCAAACAATGCTAGACTCGCAGTCATTAGAAGTGGCTCTCCCTGATTCCATTCCATTAATTTTGAATCTGCAAAAAGTCTTTGTGCAACATCTACTGGTAATATTGGAGCTGTGTATGCACCATATATTGAAACTATCATTGTAATTATCAGACCTGCGATTGGACCAGCTAATGCAACATCAAATAAAATCTCTCGATTAATTGTTAATCCACGTGATTGAATAAATGCACCAAAAGTTGGAATTCCAATAATTGGCAATCCTGGTATGAAAAATGGCCAGGATGTTTTTAATTTGTGGACTTTTGCTGCAATTATATGTCCTAATTCATGAATTCCTAAAATTCCTAAAAGTGAAAGTGTATAAATTCCGGCCATCTCAATTGGTTCACCAATATTTGTAATGGAATTTGTTCCAGTGGTACGATAATAACCATCAATCATTACAAACGCGATAACTATCACAAACAAAATTCTTGGAGTCCAAGATGCATTAATCCACTTCTTTGTTTTTTTTGGAGTGAATTTTTGAATGATTATGTGCTTACCTTCTTCCATTTGTTCTAGTTTACAAATATAATTCATATTTTCTAATTTTCTTGCTAAATCTTCAAATTTTAATTTAAAATCAATATCATTAATTTTGAACTCTAAAGAATACATTTCTCTTTTAAATTGACTTACATCAAATAATGAATTTACCAATGAAATCACCTCTTCATGAGTAGGATCAGTCATTCTTTTTATGGCTATTTCTTTACATTAAATGGTTTTGTGGTTTAAAATTAAATATTGACAATAAAATAGAATAGTGATGCAGATAATTCTTAGACAATTTGGCGATTGTAACATACGTCGTGCAGAACCAAGTGATCTAATTCCTGTAATGGAAATTAATCTTAAAACCTTACCTGAGCATTATTCTGATTATTTCTATGAAAGCCTATTGGCAGAAATTCCAGAGGCATTCATTATTGCGGAAATTGGAGAAAAACACGTTGGTTACATAATGTGTAAAACTGAATATGGATTTTCTAATTTTAAAAAATTAGGATTTGTAAAAAAAGGCCATGTAGTCTCTATTGCAGTTCTTGACGAATATAGAAAAAAAGGAATTGGAAAAGCACTAGTTGAAGAATCTGTAAATGGTGTTAAACTAAAAAACTGTGATGAATTCTATCTTGAAGTAAGATGTAGTAATAATGATGCCGTACGTTTGTATGAAAAGCTTGGTTTTATGATCAGACAACAACTCAATGCATATTATCGTGATGGAGAAGATGCATATCTTATGGCAATTGAATTGAACTAGTTCAAACTAATAAATAACTCAAAACAAATTTGAGCTTTATGAATAAGCGTAAAGGATTAGGAATTACAATTTTCGTATTATGTATTGCAACCTTCTTTCTGTATGCATGCTTGTTAATGTTATCTGAATGGAGTCCTATTGTATTACAATTATCTATTTTGATGATGATAGGTGGAATTCTGGGTGTAGTAGCTTGGATAGGATATGTGATGGCAACTACAAAACCTTCATCGGCATCAATTTCACCAGATAATTAATTTATTTAAAAATTTTTACATCTACAACTGTTTGATAATATCTTGGGCCTACAGCTCTTACGATCTTTGATCCTAAAATTTCTGAATTTACTGGTGTTATTTGCATATAATGTTCTTCAGAAAGTTTTGCGGCGTTTGATTTTTTATCTGCATGAATATGTGAATAATAGTGAATTATCCCGCCACTTTTTGTTGTATTAATTGCAGATTTTAAGAATCCGTCTGATCTTTCAGGAAGAAGCATTAAAGTTCTATCTGATTTATTTTCTAACCTATCTTGAATTATTTGTGATGCATCACCATTAACTGAAATAATATTTCCTAAAAGCTTGTTTGAAATAATGTTTTTTTCACAAAGATTTGTTGCAACTGGATTTATGTCTATGCTAAACACTGTGCATCTTTTTTTTTTCGCAATCATGATTGAAAACATACCTACTCCTGCAAACATATTGACTATAATTTCATCATCTTGAACTAAATTAGCAATTCTTTCTCTTTCAGTAGATAATCTAGGGGAAAAAAATGCATTTTCAACATCAACTGTAAATTTACAGCCGAATTCTTTGTATTCTGTCTGAGTTTTATCTTCACCAGCTAAAATCTCTAAATTTCTAGTTCTAAAATCCCCCTCAACAGCTGAAGCTTGATAAAAAACACTTTTTGCAATTTTTACTTCATTTAGAAGAGTTTCACCTATTAGTTTCTTCTTTGCTAGCAATGAATCTGGAATTCTAACTATGATTATATCTCCTATCTGATCAAACGATGAAATAAATTTTTGACTCTCTTCTAAAGTGAGAACATTTTCCAATAACTTTTTTAACATACGAGTCAATTTTTATAATAAAAATTTCCTAGAGTTTTTTGTTCTTTATCCAATCTACTTTCTAATTTGTTTACACGTGGTCTTAAAGTTCGTTCATCCCTTCTAAATGACATATCAAGTGATTTAAGAAATTTATTCATTGCATCTACTTTTGGCATAGGTGATGTTGCATGTCCTGATAATCCGGATGTACCTTCAAAAATTATCATGGAGTCAGATATCAGATCCATTAATTGTATATCGTGATCTATCACAATAGCTGTTTTTCCAAACGATCGAACAAATTTTTGTAAGAATTTTGCAATAGTTATTCTATCTTCTACATCTAAAAATGCAGATGGTTCATCCAATGCGTAAAGATCTACTTTTTGTAAAAGGCATGAGGCAACTGAAATTTTTTGTAATTCTCCACCGGATAGATTCTTTATTGATTTATTGTACAATTTTTTTATTTTTAATGGATCTAGTATCTGTTCTTCTTCTTGACTTCCTTCAATTGCACCGCCATTTGCTTTATCTAATACTGATATGACTTCAGCATCTATATCATTTTGAAGATATTGAGGTTTGTATGCTATTTTTATTTTTTTATCAATAATTCCAAAATCAGGTTTTTCTACACCTGCTATCATTTTCATCAATGTTGTTTTTCCAAGTGCATTTGCGCCCATTATTCCTAGCACTTCTCCTTTTCTTACTCTGCCTGGATCAATACTAACTGTAAATGATGGATATTTTTTCTCCAATTTTGGATATGTCATAATTTCACTCCCCTCTTGAAATTCATCAGTTCCTGAAGAAGATACATCAAAAGAAAATTTCTTATCTCTAAATCTAACATTTTCAGTTGGTAAGTAACCATCAAGAAATACATTAATTCCAATTTTGGTTGATAATACACTAGACACTATTCCATATGCTGCTGGTTCTCCATACAATACTTCGATATAATCACTAAGAAAATCTAGTAATGTTAAATCATGTTCTACAACCATTACACTTTTTCCAATTTTAGCTAAACTTTGAATTACTCTAGCAACACTTTTTCTTTGAAAAACATCATTATATGATGATGGTTCATCAAAAAAATAAAACTCTGTATCTTTTGATGCAACAGCGGCTATGGCTAATCTCTGAATTTCTCCTCCACTAAGTTCCTTGAGATTTTGCTCCATGGAATTTTCTAATCCCAATTCTTTGATTAATTCGCTTGATATTCCACGTTCATCATATTTTTCCATTAATTCTTTTCCAGTACCGTCAAATGCCTGTGCAACATATTGTACCTGTTGTGGTTTAATAGATGCACGAAGTTGCTTATTTTTAATTTTTTCAAAATGAGATTTTAATTCTGTTCCGCCATAATATTTTAAAATTTCATCCCATTCTGGAGAATTTTCATATCGTCCTAAATTTGGTTTTAAATTTCCAGAAAGAATGTTTATGACTGTGCTTTTTCCCATTCCATTTCTTCCTAGTAATCCAACAACTTCCCCTTTTCTTGGTGTTGGTAATTTGTATAATCTAAATGAATTAGGGCCATATTGATGAATTTTATCTGATGCTAATTCCGATGCTAAATTAACAATAGTAATTGCATCAAAAGGACAAACTTTGACACATATTCCACATCCATTGCAAATATCTTCATCTATCTGAGCTTTTTTTGTCTCTTCATTAAGTATGATACAATCAGCGCCTGATTTGTTGACTGGACAATATTTTATACACTCCAAACCACATTTTTTTGGTTGACAAAGATCTTTGTCTAATACTGCAACTCTGTGTGTCATGTCGTAATTTGATTAATCCTTGATTTATACCTCTTTTGAACTGAGATCAGGCGTTACCTTAATAGATAAGAATCTGTAAACATTTTTCAAGCCGGCCATAGCGTTAGGGTGCGACCCAATCCCATTCCGAACTTGGAAGTCAAACCTAATGTCGCTGTTGTGCTACTAAGATGCGAGAGCTCTTGGGAAGCAACAGTGCTGGCATTTTAAATTTTTAATAAAATCAATCTTTTAATATAGAATTTATTATTTTCATGTGATTTCAATGACTAACTGTGTTGTTTGTGGACAACAATTTTTAGATGATATTAGATTTTTAAATCACATGATGGAAAAACATGGTTTTAGAAATTCTACTAATGATAAACCTGATAGAAATAGTAGAGGCTATTAATTTTTCATATTTTGCAAGTAATCTAAAATTAATCTTACACCAAAACCTGTCGCACCTTTTGGATTATATGATTTTTCTTTTGTAGCTATTTGTGTCCAAGCAACACCTGCAATATCTATGTGAACCCACGGTGTATCTTTAATGGCATTTCTCAAAAACGCTGCAGCTGTAATGGTTCCAGCAGCTCTGCCAATACCGACATTTTTCATATCTGCAACTTCTGATTTTATCATATCCATATAATCTTGATTTAATGGAAGCTCCCAAACATCTTCTGTAGTTCTTTTAGATGATTCGTAGATTTTTTTTGTTATTTTTTCATTGTTTGATACAATTCCTGCTATATTGGTGCCAAGTGCAACTATGCATGCACCTGTCAATGTAGCGAAATCAATTATTGCTTTTGGAGCATAATATTTTTCTCCATATGCTAAAGCATCAGCTAAAATTAATCTACCTTCTGCATCTGTGTTTAAAATTTCTGCAGTTTTTCCATTGTACAACTTTATGATGTCTCCAGGTCTATATGATTCACCACCAGGCATATTTTCAACAGAAGGAACAATCCCAACAACATTGATTGACATCTTTAGTTCAGATACTGCTTTCATTATTCCAAGAACTGTACATCCACCACACTTATCAAATTTCATTTCATCCATCCTATCTCCTGGCTTTAGAGAAATGCCTCCAGTATCGAATGTAACCGCCTTTCCAACAAGAACAACAGGTTTTTCATTTCTTGGTCCGTTATTGTACTCTAAAACAATTAGTTTTGGTTTGTTTTTACTTCCTTGACCAACTGCAGATATTCCACCAAAACCTTGTTTCTTTAATTCCGGTTCTGAAATTATTCTAGTATTTTTAGAAATTGTTTTTGCAAACTTTGCTAATGTAGTTGGAGTACATTGATTTGGAGGCAAGTTTGCAATACTTTTTGTAAATATTACACTGTTTGCAATAATTTCCGCCTCTTTAATTATATTTGAAATTTTATTTGATTTGGAAACAATGATTGTTAAATCTGGTGACTTTTCTGCTTTTTCTGACTTGAAATTATCAAATTTATATAATGACATCTTACTCCCTTCTACTATTTGAGAAACTGATAGCATTGAATCTATTAGAAAAGTCGGTGGTGCAATTATTGTAAACTCTTTTAATTTTAACTCTCTTGCTTTTTGGGCAATTTTACCTGATATTGATCTAATGGTGTCTCTTGTAATTTCTTCTTTTTTTCCAATCCCTGCAAGTAGAATTCTTTGAATAGCGTTTTTTTCTGAAAGTGGAATTATACTTAATCTTCCCAATTTTCCCTCCATATCTTTTAGAGTCTGATTGATTACTGAGGTTGTTTTAGTATCAAAATTTCCCAATCCTAAAACGACGTTTGAATTTTCTAATACGAATCCACAAAGGAGTTCCGTTTTAATTTTTGCAGAATCACCAATTTTTATTCGCATAATAACTCTCTGCTTTCTAAAGTATTATTTAGATTTACTTTAGATCTATTTTCTTACTATTTCTAAGTAAACTTGAAGATCTTACAAATACTGCCTTGGTACTTTTACAATCTTTACTACATATATTATCAAGTTGATGAAATTTCATTTTTCTATCTTTTGTAGAAAAAATTGATTTTATTAATGGGGCTAACGCTGCTCTTCCACCACTTGCTCTTTTTTTATCAATAAACCAAAACATCTCTAGTGCTGATTCATCTAAAATTTCATTTCTAATTTTTATTCCAAAATTTGAATAATGTCCTACCATTGTAATTTTGCCTCTTGCAAAAAAATCTACAAATTTTGCAAATTTTATGCATACATAACACTGATTATCAAACAGTACTATTGGTACTTGTTCTTTAATTTCCATATTTTCATACCCTTTATGCATAATTAAAATTTTTACAGACATAATCTAATCCTTGATGAATTTATTTTGATTTGTGACAGTATTTGAAAATTCAGGAAGAAATTAAATTTCTCACTAATGCTAGATTTGGTTCTTTCAGAAGTAGATTTTTATTCAATTTACAAGGATAACGTTCTAGATGGGACTCAATTATTATCAAATCAAAAAGAATGTTCTTAGAGCCAGAAAATTAGTCATAAAGGCAACTAATTCAGCTGGTTCTGGTCATCCAGGTGGTTCTTTCTCGATGGCAGAAATTTTGGGATGTTTATTTAATAAATATCTGAAATTTGATCCTAACAATCCTCAATGGGAAGATCGCGATAGACTTGTTTTGTCTAAAGGTCATGCGGCTCCTGGGTTGTTTTCTAATATGGCAGTTGCAGGATATTTTCCAGAATCTGAAATTGAAACTCTACGAAAGTTCGGCAGTAGATTACAGGGACATCCTGATCTTAAATGTCCCGGTGTGGAATTTTGTGGAGGTTCTTTAGGTACTGGATTGTCTTATTCCATTGGAATTGCACTAGCGGCAAAAATTGATTCTAAAGATTATCATGTCTATACTATTATTGGTGATGGTGAATCTGATGAGGGTCAGGTTTGGGAGGCTGCTATGGCTGCTTCAAAATACAAAGTTGACAATCTCACTGCTTTTCTTGATAGAAATTTCATACAACAAGATTCCTACACTGAAAAAATAATGCCTCTTGATGAAAAATTAGATGGTGATAATTTGTCTGAAATGTGGAAGGATGCATCACGCTGGAAAACTGGAGACAAATGGAGATCCTTTGGTTGGAATGTAATTGAAATTGATGGACACCGAATTGAACAAATTAATGCGGCCATTGCAAAAGCAAATACAACAAAAGGAGTACCTACCATAATAATTTCCAGAACAATCAAAGGAAAATCCATTGAACACATGGAGGACAATCCTCAATGGCATGGCAAAGCTCCTGACTCTGATGTTGTTCCTATGATCAATATTGAATTAGATTCACAATTCATGATTGCACCATCAATTATTGCCGGTGATATGTCAAATTTAGAAAATGAAATTAAGCGGTGTGTAACTGGTAGAGCAGATTACATTCATCTTGATGTGATGGATGGTCAATTTGTTCCAACAAAAACTTTTGACCATAATAAAATCAAAGAACTACGACATCTCACTGTTATTCCATTTGACTCTCATCTAATGATAAATGAACCACTAAAACATATTAGGGATTACATTGATGCTGGCAGTGATATCATTACAGTTCATGCTGAAGTAACTGACGAATCAAGTTTTGGAGAAATCCATGATTTATTGAAACAAAATCAGATTGGTGTGGGATTTGCAATCAACCCTGATACTGAATTACCTGAATGGTCTTACAAATTTTTACAATCACTTGATCAATTAATTGTAATGTCCGTGGTACCTGGGAAATCTGGTCAAAAATACATTGAAGAAACACACGCAAAAATGTCTAGATTGAATTCTATACTAAAAGAGCACCATTTTTCGGGCTATATCGAAGCTGATGGCGGAATTAATCTTGAAAATATTGGGCCTGTTTTTGCAGATGGCGCACGTGTATTTGTTGGAGGTGGTGCAATAATTGGACAGCAAGATGTACGTGCTGCAATTAAAGATTTTAGAAATAAGATCTTATATTTTAGAAGACGTATTTTACTTGATAAGTCAAATGAATTAGGTGGAATTAACTTGGTGAATAAATGGATTGGGTTACATATTATTGGAGAAAAGCAAGAACAAATTAAAAAAATTGCAAAAGAGGCAGGATATTTTTGAATGAACCAATAATGACTGACATGCGTTCAGAATATGTAAAATCTTTAATTCAATCTGGAAAAGAAAACTCTAACATTATTGTTTTAGGTGCAGATACTACTGATTCACTAAAAACTTCTGAATTTGGAAAAGAATTTCCTGACAGATTTTTTAATGTGGGTATTGCTGAAGCCAATCTTGTTACAATTTCTGCTGGTTTGGCCATCTCTGGAAAAATCCCATTTGCTAGCACATATGCCATCTTTTTACCTGGAAGAGCAGTTGATCAAATACGAAATAACATTGCTTATCCATCACCTCCAGGCAAAAAAGGCCTCAATGTTAAACTAGTTTCATCACATGGTGGTTTGTCTGTAGGACCAGATGGCGGTTCACACCAACAAATTGAAGATATTGCAATAATGCGCGTGATTCCAAATTTTCGAGTTTTCATTCCTGCTGACACTGTCGCAGTTTACAAATTAACTCAATTGATGGCAAAAGAGTATGGTCCATTTTACATGCGAATGGCAAGATCAAAAACTCCTCTAATTCACTCTGAATCTCAAGACTTTCAAATCGGTAAAGGCATCACTGTAAGAGACGGTTCAGATTGCACAATTGCAGCATGTGGAATTACTGTTAGAATGGCTTTAGAAGCGGCAGAAACATTACAACAAGAAGGAATCTCTTGCAGAGTTTTAGACATGTTTTCAATTAAACCAATTGATCATGAAATTTTAGAGAAAGCGGCAAGAGAAACTGGGTTTATAGTTACTTGTGAAGAACACAATATTTTGGGAGGCATGGGCTCTGCAATTGCAGAATCTGTTTCTGAAAGATATCCTGTCCCAATAAAAAGAATAGGTGCACAAGACATGTTTGGTGAATCTGCTCGAGATGATGAAATTCCATTACTTTTGGAAAAACATGGAATAACATCTTTTAATATGACAAAACAAGTTAAAGAAATAAGAAGTAGAAAATTATGAAAATTTTTCTTGATACTGCAAATTTAGAATCAATAAGAAAATACAATGACATGGGTTTGTTAGATGGTATAACCACAAATCCTTCTTTAATGTCTAAAGAAGGTCGTAATCCAAAAGATGTCATGGAAGAAATCACAAAAATCATCAAAGGTGATGTTAGCTTGGAAGTTGTAAATACTGATTATGCTGGAATGATTGAAGAAGGTAAACGTCTACGTCAGTATGGTGAAAATGTTGTTGTGAAAGTTCCAATGACTGCAGATGGTTTGAAAGCATGTAAACATCTTTCATCAGAAGGAATCCCAGTAAATGTGACCTTAATTTTTTCTGCAAATCAAGCATTACTTGCAGCAAAATCAGGTGCAAAATATGTCAGTCCATTTATTGGCAGATTGGATGATATTGGTAAAGATGGAATGAATTTGATTCGAGACATTAAAATAATATTTGATAATTATAAGGATGATTTTAAAACACAGATTCTTGTTGCAAGTATTCGTCATCCTATTCATGTTGTTGATGCTGCAAAAGTTGGGGCCCATGTTGTGACTCTACCTCCCACAGTACTAGATAAAATGTTACAACATCCTTTAACTGATATCGGATTAGACAATTTTTTATCTGATTGGAAAAAATTTAAAGCCGGAAATCCTGACATATAAAATTTATTTTCTAATTTTTTTATATTTAATTATGTTGATGGGATTATTGATATTATTTATTACTTTTAAAATATTTTTTTAAAAATCTGTAAAACAATTCTTTTTTGATAAGATAATTATTTGAAAATTTTTCAGTATACCCTAAAATAATTTAATTAAAAATTGAAATTGAGGATTTCTATGCCTCTTTATCTTTACTTTTTCTTGAACCTGTTCCTCTACCTGTAACTCTAGTTCTACCTTCAGTTGAAGGCCTAGGTTTTACATCTGGTATGTCTCCTAATCTCTTTGAACCTGTTCCTCTACCGGTGTGAACCATTTTGTTTGCTGCTTGTTTTTTCTTTTCATCCTGAACTTTTTTATATGCATCTCCAGCCCAAGATTTTTCACCTACGTCAATTTCTTTTGTTCCTGTTCCTCTACCGGTTCTAATTTTAATTTTTACCATAATTCTGGTTATCATATCTTGTATTTATTTAAGCTCCTTGTGCAAAGTGTTTTTTACTTTGATCCTTTTGAATATAGCTTTGTTCAATTATAGCTTTGTTCAATTATAGCTTCTATGAAATTAAATACTAGTCGTATTGATCAATTCATGTACTAGTTTGATAATGAAAAATATTTATTATTTTTTAATACCTCTAATTGCTCTTATTGTAATTTTATTTAATGCTTTTTTTGGTCATTTACTATTTACTTCACCATATGATCAAGATATTAGCAAATATTCTATCTATATTAATCTCCAACCTGAATGGAATAGTTACCCTGGAAATATTCTATTTGATGTGACAAATGTTTGGTCAAATCCAAAATCCAATGTTACTGGATTTGGGTATGATTCTTCAGATACCACAATGTTTTCAGATTACAATTCTAATCAACTACATTATCAAAAACAAAAATCATTTGTTGAATTAAAGCATGAATTTAGTAATTGTGAATCTAGTTGGAAACCACATCTGTATAGATATGCGGTTGATAGTATTCGTAGTAGTAGTGAATCATTGCAGGGAATTAAACTAAATAATGATCCCTATGTATCTATTTATAAAAATATTCCAAATGAAAAATATTCCTTAGAAAAACAGAAAGAACTTGTAAAGAGTGGATATGTTCAATTCATACCTATTTGCACATTGGAATATTTTACTTCTTATGAATTTGGAATTTCTATAGATGACAAAAATACTTTTTTCGATGCATATTTTGTCCCGTCAGAAATTGAATTAAATCATTATTTGGACAATAATTCTTTTATATTTTATGATCAACCCAAATGTTTTACAATAAATCATAACAGTTTTAGCGGTATTTGTAACAATGTGACAAAGAATTCAGGATTATTAGTGATAATACCTGATAATTTGAAATTATCCTTGACTAAAATAAAAATAAGTTTGCATGAAAAATTACTAAATTGAATTATTTTTTTAATTATTAATCCAACCAAGTTTCTTAAAATGCATAAACATTATTGCTACTGGTATTAATGCTGCTAGAATTATCATCATGAATGATGTATATGGTCCTAAAAACGTTGAATGATCACTCAACCCTCCAGGTAAATTTACGTTCATTCCATAAAATGTCGCAATAACTGTCCCAGGAATTGAAAATGTAAAGATTATGGTTAATGCTGCAAGTATTTTGTTTGTTTTTTCAGTACTTAGCATGTAATCTGTATCTTTGTAAATCTCCATTGTTTCTCTGGATTCTTCTAAAGTTTCAATTACTTTATCAATATGATCAATTACATCATCAAAGTATAATGAAAGATCATCTTCATCTGAAAATCTTTTAATGTTTTTAGCAATTTCTAATACGAATTTTTTTAATGGTGTTGCTATCCTTCGCATTATGTTGATTTCCCTTCTAAGTAATGCAATATTTCTTGCAACCGATTTTGTTTCATCAAATACTTCATCTTCAATGTCATCTAAATTGGCAATTACTTTTCTTGATACATGTAGTAGATCATCTACTAAAATATCTATAATCTCATGAAGTAAATACCCTGATGATTTACCTAATAATCTTTCTTTTCTATGTGTATCTGAATCGTTTTTACAAATATTTACCAAATCTACTAATGGTTTTAAATCTCCCTGATGAACAGTTACTAGAAAATTTTTTCCTATAAATATGGAAAGTTGGCTATTCCTTGAAATTCCCAACTGTTGTAAGAGTGGTGGAAAATGCAATATTACAAAAAAATGATCATCATAACTGTCTAGTTTTTGAAGCTCAAATTTAGTCATACAGTCTTCAATATTTAATGCGTTGAAATGATACTGCTCAACTAATTTCTCAATATCTGTTCTATCTGGACTTTGTAAATCTGTCCATAAAAATTTTTCAGTTTGAACTTTTTCTATTTTTCTTTCTACTGTAATTCCTGCTGACTTTTTCCACGGTTGCAATCTATTTGAAATAAATCCTTTTTTCAAGTTGAATCATCACTTTATACAACAAATTTAAAGCGATCGTTAATGATAAATTTTTTTAAAATATATGTATTAAATTTATGAATATTATTTTTATTCGGTTTATTTCCACGGGATTAAATAATTGGCACCAATCCATGTAATTGCGACTGTTATTGCCATTGCAATCCACCAAAGTCTCATGATTGGAAATTTATTGACTTGATATTAAATCTAGAGGCTAATCTTAACTGTCTTAAAATCAAAGATTATTACAGGATAGCCGATTTTTTATTCTTGTGGCCTTCGTAGTACAGTGGTTAGTATAGAGGATTGTGGATCCTCGGACAGGGTTTCGATTACCCTCGAGGGCCCCACTTTTTTAAAAAATACCGTATTTACTTGATTCCATTTCTTCTTTAATGGCAAGTTTGAATCGAGGAATTTTACCATTTAAATTATTTGTAAGCCATGTAATGAATTTTCTCTCTATGCTATTTCCTTTTAATTTATTAAAATCAGAACCCATTTGATCAATAAATTTTTCTACCAAATTCTTATTAACACTTACAACAAAAAAATGCCAACCAAAAGCAAATTCTGAATCTGTAATTACAAAATCATCTTTACTATGAACCATTTCCTCTAAAAGAGAAAGCTGATGCGATAACGCCTTACTTGTTTTATCATAATCTATGGTGGATACATTAATGTTTATTTTACCATTCATAGTTTTATGTAGTAGATACAAAATAAAAGGATTACACAGAATTATTTTAAAAGATGTTCAAAATCAATACCAAAATGTGTTTTCATGATTTGTATGTATGTTTGAATTGATTCTGGTATTTTCTCTCCACAAGAAACTCCTAAATTTCTTGCATTAATCCAAATTACTAGAGTTTGAATGATTGTTAAGAATCTATCATTTTCAATTTCAGGTATACTTACAGCTTTTGTATATCTCTCTGCAAATTCCCACGCAGTTATGAAATCTATGCATTTTACTCCAAAAATTGCTAATACCTGTTCTTGTAAAGTGTGTGCTTTTTTTAATGGAATTTGATTGAGTATATATGGAAATTCTACTTTTTCAGGAATACACTCTGGTAATGGTCCCCAAATTGTAATTATTTTTGTACCTGCTTTTAGAACTTTAAATTTCTCCATCATATTATTAATTATCATTTCATTTGTAAACCAAAATAAAATTACTGTTGCATCAGAAATATCTACATTTTGTATATCTTTACAAATTAATTCTCCTACTAGATTATTTTGTTTCAAAATATCTTTTGCTTCTATGATTTTATCTGGATTGTTATCGATCCCGACGGCTTTTTTCACATTATATTCTTTTAAAGCCATTACAATTCCTTTTCCATTGCCACACCCAAGATGATAGAAAGTATCTTCCATACCTAACTTAAATAAATCAAAAATTACTTTGAATGATTTATCTGGTAATTGTACGTCATCACCATTAATTATTTTTTCTGGTAATGATTTTAGGTATTCTTCTATTTTCAATATTACAATTTAATACTATGGGAATTTATTCTCTTATACTTTCAAGCTTTGAAACTGCCTGCCATAACTGCGTTCTTACATATGAGGGCATATTGGGATCTTGTGTTACATCATCTAACAAACTGATTGTATTGTTGGCTCTTACTGATAGTGAGTATTCATCATTATTCAAATCTACTATGAGATCATTAATTGATTTTTTAATTGTTTTTGGTGTTGAATGATTTGTAGCAATTTGATTTAGAGTTTCAATTGCCTCTTTCATTGTTTCTTTATTTTGTTTATCGTCAGCCATTTTTTACACAATTTATTTCATATTTGAAGTATATAGTCACATCTCTACAAATACGTTATCTGATTCTATGGAAACTTTGTATGATGAAATGTCTCTAATTTTAGCAGGAAATTTAACTAATTTACCAGTTTTACAATCAAATTCAGCTCCATGCCACCCACATATGATTTTGTCTCCCTCCAATTTTCCTTCTGAAAGACTTGAACCTGAATGAGTGCATGAATCATCTACAGCACAATATTGACCGTCAATATTAGCAACCATGATTTCTTTACCGTCTACTGAAATTTTAAGCGTTTTACCTACAGGAATGTCAGTAGTTTTTCCAGCCACAATTTTACCCATTATTATTAATAATCATTCATTCTTAATATTTTTTCGTATGTGGAACCAATATTGATTAGATCTGCAATAAATTCAGATAAATTTTCTATATTTGATTTTTGTAAAAATACTTTTTCATGGGGTGATTATATTCAAGATGTTTGGGATTACTGGTTATCTGAAGGTAATTTACTCGTTATTGAAAAATCATACCCAATTGGCATGTGTCATTCATATTTATCTAAAAATCAAATTTGGATTGAAGGGATTAGAATTGATTCTAATTTTCGTAGACAGGGATTAGCTTCAAAACTTGTTGAATATGTAGAATTACTTGCTAAAGCAAAACAAATTGAATTTTCATTCATGCTTATTGATACACACAATTCTGCATCATTATCAATGGCAAAAAATCTCAATTATAAAATATTTCAGACTTGGAATTTTTATTCTCTTTTACCAAAAATTGATACTACTTTTGAAATTCAGTTTGCAAATGTTTTTGAGTTTGTAAAAATTTCCCAATATGTAAATTCATGGAGGTGGTTAGTATTTGATAAAGAAATTTTTATCTCTTTAACAAAAGAAAATAAAATAATATTTTCAAATAAATCTGGTAGTATTTCAACTGCAATTTTAACTGAGTCAGAACATTTTTCAAAAACTTTAATTGTAACAATGTTTTCAGGTTCTCAAAATAATACTTTGAATATTATTTCATATATACAAAATTATGCCAAAGAAAAAAATTATGAAAAAATACAAATTCTTTGTAAAGAAAATCTATCCTTCTCAATTAATCTTGAACATAAAATTACATTTAATTTAATGAAAAAATATTTACACTAAATTTAACTCACAAATTTAATTGTATTTTTTAAATTACCTAATTTTTCAATTTCCATTTCTATGATATCTCCATTTTTAAGAAACACCGCATTTGGTTTATTTAGCATAACTCCTGCGGGGGTTCCAGTTGAAATAATATCCCCTTTTTCAAGAGTCATCACTTTACTTAATTTAGATACTATTTCAGGTATTTTTATGAACATATTACTTGTAGAGGAATTTTGTCGTATCTCTCCGTTAATTTTAGTTATTAATTTTAAATTTTGTGGATCCTCTATTTCATCTGCAGTTGTTATCCATGGTCCTGATGGCGCAAATGTATCAAAACTTTTTCCTCTTGTGAATTGTTTATCTTTGAATTGGATGTCTCTAGCTGAGACATCATTTAAAATCATATATCCGAATATCGCATCTTTTGCTTGCTCTTCATTGATATTTTTACAATTTTTACCAATTATCAATGCTAATTCTACTTCATAATCTAACTGCGTTACAAAATTGGGACATATTATGTCTGATTCCGTTCCAATTAGAGAAGTTCTTGGTTTAAAAATTATGGCTGGATCATCTGGTGATGTTAAATTTTGTTCTTTAGCATGGTCAACATAATTAAAGGCTAAACAGATAATTTTATTTGGATTCGGAATAGGACTTAAAAATTTGAATTTAGAAATATTTTCTTTGTATGGCAGTGTGTGTAATTGATCCTTGATTTCGTCATACCATCCATCAAATAAAAAATCTTTGATACCTTGTGGAATGGGTACTCCTGTTTGGTATGTTATTTCATTTTTAGTTGCAACTTTATCGCCTTTTACAAAACCATATGTTTCATTATTTTCATGGAAAAATCTTGCTATCTTCATAATTTTTCACTATTTATGTGTAAAAATTGCTTGATTCTGTGAATCTTTTCTGCAATATCCAAATCTGATAAATTGAATTTCATCACCATCTTTTAATTGCAAGTAGTGTTGTTCTGTATACACTTCTAGCTCTTCTAAACTATTTTCATTAAATTGTTCACCGATGAACAATGCTTTTGGAATAAGAATTTTTATTATATGAGCATTTTTTTGTGTGACCCATTGTATTTTTTGTATGTCTGTGATATTCTTAGTATCTATGAATTCTCCCTCTAATTCACCACTACTATTTGAAATTCTAACATTACCTAATCCTAGTAATTTAATTAACGTGTTGTCTTTAATATTTATTGCATCTTCTTGAGAAATAAATAAATTTTCATTCAAATTTATTTTTCTTTTTCCCATATCTTTTATTGGATGATTTGGAATTTCTACATCTGTCATTGGTAAATTTTTTATTTTGAGTTTTTTTGGATTAATAACCATAAATAATCTTATACTTTCTGCATCTACGTATTTTCTATTGAATGATTCAAGTGTTTCAAATGGTGCAAGAGTATTTGCTTTAGTTAATCCCAATGATAAAATGAATTTTTTTATTGCTTCAGGTTTAATTCCTCTTCTTTTGAGTGATTCTAACGTAGGTAATCTTGGGTCATCATACCACGACACTTTTCCTTCCTCTATCAATGGCTTGATGATTCTTTTGGAAGTAGGCATTCCTTTGAATTCAAGTCTGGAAAAGAAATCTTGATATGGTTTTCTCATATTCAATGCATCTAAAATGGAATCAATAAGTTCCTCTCGCAATTCAAATTCTTTTGAACGAAATGCATGCGTCACTCCATCATTACTATCTTCAATTGCTACCGAAAAATCATAACTTGGCCAAACACGATATTTGTTTCCTAATGTATAGTGCTTTTCATCAATTATTCTAAATAATACCGGATCTCGCATTACTGCATTATCTGCACTCATATCTCCGCGAAATCTTATAATTGCATCTCCTGGTTTAAATTTATCAAACATTTTTCCCCAACCTTTTATATTTTCTTTAATATCTGCTCTGCTACATTTACATGCTTTTCGTTCTTTTCTATTATTGCTAATGTCTTCCCTCTTACATGTGCAAACGTAAGCTTTTCCAATGTTGATCAACTCTTTTCCTTTTTCATAAAATAATTCCATGTCATCGGATGTATTTTTTATAATATCGAATTTTATTCCTAACCAATCCAGTCCAACTTTAATTGCAGCATGATATTCCATTCTTTCAGCTTCTGGATTTGTATCATCCATTCTTAAAATAAATTTTCCACCATACATTTTTGCATATTCTGAATTAATTATGGCAGCTTTAGCATGTCCTATATGTGGATATCCGTTAGGCTCTGGCGGAAATCTTGTTATCACATTTCCATGTTCAGCATTTTTTAGTGGTGGAAATCCTTCTCTTTCTTCAATTTTTTCTTTTGGAATTAAAATTTCTGGATAGTTTTCCTCTATCTCTCTCTTTTGGTTTTCAAATGAAATTTGATTTACATTTGAAACGATCTCTGTGATGTCTCCAACAATTTCTTTAACTTTAGCTCTAAATTCAGGTTTTAATCCGAGAATTTTAGCTAATACAATTTTATCTTGAGTTACTCCTTCATGCTCAAATGCATTTTGTAATGCAATTTTTCTGATTTCATTTTTAATTTTTTCATCCAAATTATAATGTCCTTTTTACTACAAAATCTAATAGTTGTATTAATTCAATTTTAGCAGATCCTGGATATTTTGAAAGCGATTTTTTAGATAGTTCTGCAAATTTTAAAGCCTTCTTTCTTACATCATCCTCAATTCCAAGTGATCTTATCACATTAACTGCATTTTTAAGATCATTTTTTGATGCTTTTGGATTACCGAATACCTTAAGAATTATTTTTTTATCATTTCCTTTGGCTAATTTCATTGCCATTAGAATTGGAAGTGATTTCTTTCCCTCTCGTATGTCATTTCCGACAGGTTTTTTTGTAATTTTTGTATTTCCCAAAACTCCAATAAGATCATCTGTGATTTGAAATGCAATTCCCAAATTTTTCCCAAAATCTGATAAATTTGAAATATCTTTTTGATTAACTGTTGCACAAATAGCACCCATTGAGCATGATACATCAAATAATGCAGCTGTTTTTTTCTTAATCATTTCTATGTATTCTTTTTCTGAAGGAATTTTTTTAGACTCTGCCATTTTTACATCTAATACTTGACCTTCACATACATCTACACATGCTTTTGCTAATTTAGAAACTAATTGGATTTTTGCATTATTTGATAATTTAGAATCTGAAATTATTTGATATGCTTTTGAAAATAACACATCGCCAGCTAGTATTGCATTGGATATTCCAAATTTTTTATGAACTGTTGGTACATTATGGCGTATCTCATCATTATCCATTATATCATCATGAATTAATGTAAAATTATGTATCATTTCTACTGCACCTGCTGCCGGTATTGCAATTGTTATATTTCCTCCAAGCATTTGACAACTTTTAATTACCATATGTGGTCTTAGTCTTTTTCCACCATGAATAATTAAATGAGTTGCAGCATCATAAAGTATTTTAGGATTTCCTGAAATCTTTGAATTTAAATATTTATTAACAATTTTTGCATTTTTTTCAAGTGTTTTTTTCATTTTACTAATCTCCAATTATTATCTGGAATGTGTAATTTAATTGCTTTTTCTAATTCTTTCTGAATTTCTGAATTAATCCATGGTAATAAAATTTTATTATGTTTTTCTAAAATTGATTTTTCTGATTTATCTAGCAGTACTAATGCAATTAACATCCAAGGACAATATATTTCTGGATTATTTTTTAATTGAGAAATTAATTCATTTACTGAAATCCATTTAATTTCATCTATCTCATTTTCAATTTGAGTGAATTGAATTAAATCATCTACAATCCCAACAAGTGTACCGCAAATTTCATTTTCTGAGCCTATGTTTTTGTATGGAACATGATATTCAAATTTAAAGAGATAATCTAAGTTACATGTAATGCCTAATTCTTCTGGCATTCTTCTTTCTCCAGATGACACATATGTTTCAGGTTCTCTTGGGTGACTAGCCACAGTTCCATCCCAGTCTCCAGGCCAAAGCATTTTTTCTTTAGATCTTTTAGTTATGACTAATCTTCCATTTTTATCAAATAATAATGCTGTAAATGCTCTATGTAGTTTACCCTCTGGTAAATGACATTTTACTTTTTCTTCAGATCCTATTGGATTGTCATTTTGATCAACTAAAACCAGATATTCTTCAGCCATTTATTTTCCTCTAAACAGGGTTCCTTCAAATTCGCCATTTTTAACAGCTTTAACAATTCTTTCAGGTTTATTTCCATTCACAAAAAATACATTCATTCCAATTTTTGAAATCTTTACTGCCTCTTCAATTTTTCGAGTCATACCTCCTGTAACATCCATATTATTTTTTGAAAGAATTAGTTTTTCTCCATTTAACTCACGAATTAATTTCTTTGATTTCAAATCTGAATATACTCCATCTTCATTCAAAGCAAAAATGGTTAATCGCGGTTTTAGAATTTTTGAAATATATGTCATAATTTTATCTCCTGATAAAATATATGTTTTTTTATGACCATGCCAAAGTGCATCTCCAAAAGTAATGGGAATAAATCCCGCATTTGCAATTTTTTCAATTTCTTTTATTTTATTTATAATCGGTTTACCTTCCATCATAAAATCTGTTGGTGGAATACAGTATGGATTTAATTTATTTTTTAGAAATGATTCTAGTACAATTTTATTCAAGTCAATCATAGAATTTTTAACTACTGATACTCCATACGATTTATACTTCATTGGTTTTGTATGCATATTATATTTTACAGACCAATAATGTCCAAATGAACCTCCACCATGAACAATTATTATTGGTTCTTCTATTTTCTTTAAATATTTAGTAATGTTTTCAATTATTTTTACTCTTGGTGATAATGGTTTTTTCTTATTAGTAATAATTGATCCACCTAATTTTATTAGAATCATGTTGTCACCAATTATTCATTCCATTAAAAAGTATCCAATCCAACAAAATCAATTTTTGTAGAAAAACACTCATAGTTTTTCTTTTTAAATTGATTAATCATTATTTCTAAATTTGATTCATCAGCTAATGCAATAATACACCCACCAGCGCCAGCACCAGTTATTTTTGCTCCATACGATGATTTTTGGGCTAATTCAATCATCAAACGTAATTTTTCATTTGATATGCCTATAGTTTCCAGATATTGTTGATTTTTTAACATATTTTTACCTAAACCTACCAAATCATTATTTTTCAAAAGAATTAACACATTGTTGACCAATTCTGATTCATCTATACATAATCTAGAAAATTTTTCCTCATTTTTTTCTTTAAATTGTTTTACGTTTTCAACTACAGATTCAGTGGAATGTTCGATTTTAGAATTTGCAATTATTAGATAAAAATTCGGTTCTGAATTTATTTTTGAGAAACCATTTTTTTTATCATATTCCATTATTCCTCCATAAGTGCATACTGTACAATCTGCACCTGATGTATTTTGAAAAATAGTTTTTTCAGCTTCAATTGCTAACTCTAAAATTTCTTTTTTTGTTGTATTGTAAAATAACCGTGAAATCGCTGCTGCGCCCGCAACACAGCATGCAGAAGAGGAACCTAATCCTACCCCCACCGGTATTTCTGATTTAACTATTATTTCAATTCCTGTATTTTCATTAAATTTTTCTATCATTTTGTTTGCTAAAAAATAAAATGGTTTTAGTGGCGATTTTATTTCTGTAATTGATTCATTTGATTTGATATTTAAATTTCCGATGTTTGATTTTATTGAAATCATGTTTCCTTGGATTTTAGTGGCAGTAACGGTAACTCGTTTATTTATTGTACATAGTATAGCTTTAACTCCATATACTACAAAATGTTCTCCAAAAAGTATTACTTTTCCTGGTGCGGAAGCATTTGATTTCAAGTGAACACTGCTAATCCATGTCTAATGAACATAATCTGTTTTACCTATAATCTTGACACTTTTGGTATATTTGAACAATTCTCTTTATGTATAATCCTAAAATCAAAAATTGAATTACAAGCACGTTTAATTTTTAATAAACAATGTTTTGTTTTTGACCTGTTTTATTATGCCTAATTAAATTTTTGATTAATTCATTTCTGTATTTTTTATTTAATTATTTTATAGATATGAATTTAATAATTTTTTTATAACTTGAATTATTCTATTTCTTCTTCTGTAATCTTTGTTTCAAAATCATCGATTTCATATTTCATCGCTTCATCCTCTTTTAATTCTCCTCTTTCAATGAGAATTTGTCTAACTAATAACCAATAAACTGTTGCAAGTGCTTTCCTTCCTCTATTGTTTGCTGGAATTATTACATCTAATCTTGATGTAATATTATCTGTATTTGAAATGCCGATTACTGGGATACCTGCATTTGTTGCTTCTGTAATTGCTTGTACATCGACTTGTGGATCTGAAATTAGAACTAATTTTGGTTCTATGTAATATGGTAATGATGGATTAGTAAGAGTACCTGGCATAAATCTGCCTAGTAATTTTTTAGATCCTAACATTTCACAAAATTTCTCAATTGGTGTATTTGCATATTGTCTAGCTGAACAGACAATTAGTTTATCGGTTCCCAATCTATTGATAAATTTAGCTGCTGTTTTGATTTTTTCTAAAGTTATATCTATATCTAACATGTAAAGCCCTTCAGGACTAGCTTTTGTTATAAAAGGTGTCATGAATTTGGTTTTGACTGGTGTTCCTACCCTGATCCCTGTTGATAGAATCTTCTTCTTAATTTCTGTAAATTCACTTTGTTCACTCATGACGATTTTAAATCTCTGCCATACCGCGTATTAAATCATGCTCTGATAGACGTATAAGTTCATTTATTTTTGCTATTCTTTCTCCTCCAACAATGCCAATTTTGAGCATTTTTGATTTTGTAGCCAAGCCTATGTGACAAATATGGGAATCAGTAGATTCGCCCGATCTATGAGATGTGATTAATTTTATGTTGTTTTCATTTGCCACTTTGGCAAATTCAAAGGCATCATACAGACTACCTGCTTGATTTACTTTTAGAATTGCAGCATTACACGATTTTAACTTGATTGCCTTGTTTAGTATGTCTTTATTTGTTACAGTTAGATCGTCTCCTGTAATTAGTGTATGTGGAAATTTAGCAGTTAATTCTGACATATCATTAAATGCTTCTTCGTGAACTGCATCTTCGGCATAGATTAATTTGTATTTTTCAATAATTTTTGCCGCAAATTCTATTTGCTGTTCTGAAGAATTTACAAAACCAGATCTTTCATAAATATATTTTTGTTTTTCTTCATTCCATTGTGTAGATGATGCAAAGTCAACTCCCAACGATACTTCTTTTCCTAGCGTGAATCCTAAATTTTCACAAGCTTTTGCTGAAAGTTCTAGTGCTTTTTCATTTTCTAATTTTGGTGCCCATCCACCTTCATCTCCTCTACCATTAGTAAAATCATGATCTGCTTTTTCTAAAACATGGCGTAATTCTTTATGAACTAGAATATTTGTTTCAATAGCATCTTTGATTGTTTTTGCACCTGTAGCACATATTAGAATTTCTTGAATATCTGGAGTTCCAGGTCCCGCGTGAGCCCCGCCACCCAAAATATTTCCTAATGGAAATGGAAATTTGAAAGATGATTCAGATGATAATATTTGAAATAAAGGAACATCTAATGACTGTGCTGCAGATTCTGCCGATGCGATAGTTACTGCAAACGCTAATGCACCTCCTATTTTTGAATAATCTCGTGATTGATCAATACTTCTTAGTGTTTCATGCAATGTTTTCATATCTAATGAATCTAGTCCTATAAATTTATGAGAATTTTTATTTAGTATTTTTATACTATCTTCTGGGTTTTCATTTGGAAAGCTAACTGCTTCATATCTTCCAACACTTGCTCCTGAAGGTGCACAAACTCTACCCCTGAATTTATTTTCTGAAATTATATCGACTTCGATAGTTTTACTTCCCCTACTATTGTAAATAATACGTCCCTCAACTGAGGTAATTTTTGGCAACTTACTCTAACTCAGATTGGACTTCTTGGTGTCTTTTCTGTATTGCTTCATAAAATGGGATAACTTGTTGAATAGTTTCAACAGTAGTTAACAGCATTCTTCTGCAGCAATATCTGCTTATTCCTAAAGAATCTAGTCCTTTGGCTGGATCTTCCCCCGCTTTTACTTTATTTTGGTAATCTTCAAATTTATCACCAAGTAAATTTCCACAAGTAAAGCATCTTACAGGAACTAACATACGAACAAAAAAGTAATCAAGGATTATAAAAACCATACAAGAATTTTTTATTGCGGGTGTCGCCCAGCTCGGTCAAAGGCGCTAGCTTGAGGGGTTAGTCTCTTAGGAGTTCGTGGGTTCAAATCCCATCACCCGCATTTAATTCATTTTGTATGAATTCTATTTTTGTAATTTGGTTAGTGCTTTAATTAATTCTGATCGTCTTTTTTCTTCTGTCATTACTCCTCGTGCATCATCAACTAAAATACGGTCTACGTCGATTTTTCTTCTAGCTTCTTTTAGTACTTTATCGTACATGGAAAATGGATACAAATACAAATACAACTTTTCCATTATATCAAAAATTCTTGATGCGTTATCTATGTCTCCCATCCTAATTTTATCAAAAATCATTCGTTTTAATTCCCCAACACAGTCCATCAATCCTAACACGTATGATTCTGGTAATACTTCTAATTTTTTTTCTGAAGGAATTTCATTTTTTTCAACAATAGCAATTAATGATGCTGCCTCTACGAATTCTTGTTCTGGTGTGATTAAATATCTTTTAAGATCAGGAGTAGCTTTTTTCCTATATTTTTTTAATAGTAGATCTGCCTGTTTTAAATTATTTTTTGCAGATTTCATATCTCCACTATGAACTGATATGATTGATTTACTACAGAGAATTATGACTTCTCTTGTATTTTTTAGCAAAAATTCTCTTGCATCTTGAACTTCTGATAATGATTTTGCAATTTTATTTAAAGATAATTTAACATTATTTAATGTCATGCTCCTGTGTTGGAAAAGCCATCAATAAATCGTTTGCCAAAGCTCTTATTTTACTTCTCATTTAATCTAGATATGGAAATATCTGTAGATCAAATGATGCAGATTGAAAATAATGGACATGCTATGGGTTTTTTAAAAAAATTTATGATGGAAAATGCAGGTGCTATAGCAGTAAAACGTCTTGCAGAAAAATTTGGAAATCTTGAATCTAAACAAGTTTTAGTTTTTGTTGGTTTGGGAAATAATGGAGGGGATGGATTAGTTATGGCTAGACATTTGGCAGGATATGACTCTAAAGTCACAGTAATTTTACTTGGAACTCCAGATAAAATCAAAACTGAAGAAAGTCAATGGAATTGGGGACTATTGGAAAAAATGAACTCTGTAAAATTGATCTCTGATATGATTTCCATTGATTTTATTCCTGAAATAATCGTCGATGGAATACTTGGAACTGGCATTTCTGGTGAAATAAGGGAGCCATATCTGAGTGCAATTAAATACATAAACAATTCAAATTGTTTTAAAATTGCGATCGATATTCCATCTGGAATTGATCCTGATAATGGAAACACTGCAAATATTTTTGTTCAAAGTGATATGACTGTAACATTTCATAAAATGAAAAAAGGAATGCCAAAAATAAGCAAAATATGTGGCGAGATATTTGTCGAAAAAATAGGAATTCCTCCAGAATCTGAAAATGGTGTGTTATGAAAATATATCAAATACCTGTTGGAGACATGCAGAATTTCACATATGTTGTTGAAGATGAAGATACGAATGAGGGTATAATTATAGATCCTTCATGGGATCTTAATCAAATTGAAGAAATCATAACTCAACATAATCTAAAAATAAAATACATTGTTAACACTCATGGTCATTTTGATCATACTCATGGAAATGAAGGAATAATGAAATCAACAAATGCAAAAATAATTCAACATGAAAAATCCCAATTAAAGTATGATATTGCAGTAAAAGACGGGGATGTAATTGAATTTGGAAATTCAAAATTAACTATTTTGTATACGCCTGGTCATTCTAAAGATAGTTTATGTTTGATTGGCGATGGAAATTTTTTTTCAGGTGATACTCTTTTTGTAGGTAACTGTGGACGTGTGGACTTACCTGGTGGTAGTGCAAAAGAATTGTATCATAGTCTTTTTGATATTCTTTATTTATTAAATGACGATCTCATTGTTTATCCTGGTCATGATTATGGACATTCTGTGACATCTACTATGGGACAGGAGAAAATATCCAATCCTGTTATGCAAAAACGATCTGAACAAGAATTTGTTGAAATGATGGGACAATGACTTATCTTGATGATTTTGAATTTTTAGGTAATACAAACAAAGTTCCTGATTTTATTGATGGCCTTAAATCTGGGCATTCTTTATTTTCACTTGTACTTTCTTATACTGAAACATGCGAAATACCTGGTATTACAATTGCAGGCGCTGATAAAGATTCAATAAAATTCACTCCTCCAGCAGATGCTGAATATCTTTACTATGGTTATTGTAAAACTATTGATAAAATTCCGATGACTCCTGATGGGAAGCCTACGCCAGCATTACTTACTAAAATGGCATTAGACTCTGCCAGCATACCTCATATTGTAATTAATGCTGGAAGTAAAATTTCTCCACAATTACCTTTCATACAAACAGGATTGTCATATGGCAGAAATATTTTGGTTGAATCTGCAATGAGTGATTCTCAAGTATCACATGCAGTGGATTATGGTAGAATGGTGGGTAAACATCTTGCATCAATGACTGATTGTCTAATAATTGGAGAAAGTATTCCTGGCGGCACAACCACTGCACTTGCAGTATTACGAGGATTTGGATTTAAAGCTAAAGTTAGTTCTAGCATTCCAACCAACCCATCTGAATTAAAAAATGAAATTGTTAATACTGCATTAGAGAGATTAAATTCAAATGATCCTTATCATGTAATATCTAAAGTAGGTGATCCTATGATTGCTTTTGTTGCTGGCATGTTAAGCTCAGCATCAGAAATTACCAAAGTAATGTTGGCTGGTGGTACACAAATGACTGCAGTTTTAGCATTTGCTTCAAAAATAGGTTTTAATGTAAAAAATACTGCTATTGGAACTACTTGCTATATCTCTGATGATACAAGTTCAAATTTCAAATCCACTGTTTTAGAAATTGCGGATATTCCAGTGATTGCTGTAAATCCCGGACTTTCAAATTCTATATTTTCAGGATTAAAAGCATTCTCAGAAGGATTTGCAAAAGAAGGTGCTGGAGCAGGTGGTAGTATTATTTCATCTATGATAAAAACCGGAAATGATTCATCTGATTTTTTAAAATTATGTGAAAAAGAATATGATCGACTTTTTACTTCACTGTAACTGATTTAGCCAAATTTCTTGGATAATCTGGATCAGTATCTTTTTCAAGTGCCGCATAGTATGATAATAATTGTATTGGAATCGTTTCTAAAATAGGATATGATATTTCATTGCTTTTTGGAATTTCTATCCAATAATCATAGATGTCACTCTTTTTATCTGATATGCCAATGATCTTTGCACCACGTGCTTTGATTTCTCTGGCACTTGTTAATGTGTCTGAATATGTTGTATCATTTGGATTAATTATAATTACAAATACGTTAGAATCCATAAGCGCTAGTGGTCCATGTTTTAATTCTCCACCAGGTATTCCCTCTGCATGAATGTATGTTAGTTCTTTTAATTTTAAAGCTGATTCTATTGCTATTGGATAATGAATTCCTCTTCCTAAAACATAGATGTCTGAAATCTTTTTAATTTCTTTAGCAATATGTCTAATTTGATCATGATTTTCAAGAATTTTTGAAATTGATTCTGATATTTCTTTATACTTGATTTCAAATGTTTCTTTAGCCAACTCTTCTGTGATTTTGTATATTATCATGATTTGAGATGTAAAACTTTTTGTTGCTGCAACGCCTATTTCTGGGCCACAATTCATACCGATTATGATGTCTGATTCTCTTGCTAATGATGATGTCAGTGAATTAACTATGGAAATTATCTTGCAATTTACTTTTTTTGCAATACTTACTGCATCTAATACGTCTGCACTTTCACCACTTTGTGAGATTGCAATCAGTGTTGAATTTAACTCAATTAAATCTGAAGAAAATTGTAATTCACTTGAAATTACTGTATCTACTTTTATTTTTGCATATTTACTTAAAATATGTTTTGCAATTAATGCTGCGTTGTAGCTAGTTCCACTTCCAGTTATGTAAATATTTTTTGAATTTTTAATCTGATTTGCCGTATTTTTTATTGCGTCTTTTGTACTTTCTCCAGCTTTGAATATAGTATCTACTTGCTCTGAAATTTCTTTTAATGTAAAATGTGCATAATCCCCTTTATACGCATCTGCAAATTCTTTTGATACTTTTGTAATTTCTTGTTTTACATTTTCTCCATTAAAATCTAAAATTTCTAATTTTGATTTATCAATTATTACAAAATTACCATTTTCTATGTAAATCGCATTATCTGTTTGTTCAATAAATCCTAAAACATCACTTGAAAGAAAATAGCTATTTTTTCCAATTCCTACAATTAATGGTTCATGAAATCTAGCAGCTGCCAATTGCCCGTTTTCAAACATTGCAACAAATGCATAATGCCCCTTTAATTCTGCAACTGTTTTAATTATTGTATTTTTAACATCTTTGAGAACCTCATAATTTTTTTGTAGAAGATTTGCTATTATCTCACTATCTGTCTCACTTTTGAAAATATGACCTTCTTTTTCTAATTCTATTTTTAATACTTCAAAATTTTCTATTATTCCATTATGGACTATAGCTATTTTTCCTGAAGTACTATAATGCGGATGTGCATTAACCTCTGTAACTTTACCATGAGTTGCCCATCTTGTATGGCCAATTCCAATTTTTCCTGGTAATCCATCCAACTGAATCTTGGAGTTTACTTCCTCCACTTTTCCAATTCCTTTTTTTAATACAATCTGTCCATTTGATTCAGTTGCTACCCCTACACTATCATATCCACGATATTCCATTCTTTTTAATCCCTTCACTATTATGGGTGCAGCCATCTCATTTCCATAGTATCCGATAATTGAACACATAACTAACTTAACTCACAATATGGGGGTTATTTACTGTTAAACATATTATTGAATTAAGAAATTAAATTTTTAATATTATGCTATGTTGTTTCAGTGTCTATATTAATTTCAGGTTTTGATTCTGATTTTTTGGTACTTTCTAACATGCTTGGAATATTTGATTCTGGTGAGAATTTAATATTTTTCTCCTCTTCCAATGTTACAATATATGATGGAATGTTTATTTTTCTATCTCCAATCATTATATGTCCATGAATTACTGCCTGTCTAGCTTGATATGGTGTTTTAAAAGCGAACTTTCTTGATACCAATGTTTGTAATCTGCGTGAAAGTAAATCATTCACTTGAAGATTAAGTACATCATCTAATGTGGATTCAATACTAACTAATCCAATTCTTGATAATGATTTCATTAAAATTGGTTCTTTTTGTAATCTGATCTCTTGTCTTAAAGCAAGTAATGATCTTGCTTGATGTCTTACTCGGGATAATTCTGTATGTGCTTTCCATAGCTCTCTTTTTGATCTTAAACCAAATGTACCGAGTGTTTTTAATTCCTCCATTTTTAATTCATAATTAAGTGGCCTCTTTGGTTTTCTCCACATTCTTCTTGAGTTTTTAGGATCTCCCATTCAATTCACCTATTTCTTTTTCTCCGCAGGAGCTGCTTTTTTCACTTCAGCCGGTTTTCCAGCTGTAGGTTTTGCTGCAGCTGCGGTAGGTGCAGCTGCGGTAGGTGCAGCTGCGGTAGGTGCAGCTGCGGTTTGTGTTGGAGCTGGTTTTCCAGCTTTAGCAACACCTACGGCTCCTCCTTTTCTACCTGTAGTTCTGGTACATTGCCCTCTAACTTTTAATCCATACATATGACGATAACCTCTCCAACTGTTGGTAATTCTTTCTCTTTCAATATCATTTCTTAAAGTAAATGGAATATCTGATGTTAACAAATGCTTGTTTGTTCCAGTTTCAATATCTTTTCTTCTATTAAGAAACCATATTGGAAAATTTGCTGCGATTGGATTTGTAATTAATTTTTCAATCGATTGAACATCTGATTCAGATAGAAAACCGATATTTGTATTGGTGTTAATTTTCAATGTATCTAGAATTGCTATGGCAAAATTATATCCGATTCCTTTAATTTGGGTTAATCCCACTATACTTTTTTTGGAACCAGGAATATCATTTCCTACAATTCTAACAATATGTCTATATTCTTGAGTACTCACGTATTCAAAAATTCTTAATTACCCCATTAAAAACCATGCTAGGCGTCAATTAGATCTGATTTAAAGTGTACTTCATTAGAGTTCTATTTTGTGATTTTTACATCTAATTTCTTATTTTAGCCTTAGATTTGATAATTTGCTTAAATGTTGAATTTTATCTAAAATCTGAATCTTCTGTCCAATCTTTACCCTGCACATTCCATTGATTGCATTTACAACATTTCCTCACTCCTCTTTGACTATCTATCTCTATACAGAAACAATGTTCACCTTTTCCAGATATATCCTTAATACACAATTTCTGCATTATTGTGATTAATTCATTTTATTAATTATCTTATTGGTGTGTTTTAAATATAATTTTTCATTCAAAAATTTATAAACTAACATAAAAATTAATGATTACATATGTTTGACACTTTTGATAGAGAAAAAATAATTGATTCCATGTTTGATCCTATCACCTCGGATCTTTTATCTGAATTTGAAGATGGACAAAAAGAATGTGCTTTTTTGGTAGAAAAATATTCTATTTCAGAAACTGAAATTTTTAAAAAACTTTCTTATTTAGCTGAGCATGGATTTGTTATTAAAATTTTTAATGATGGAAAGTATATTTTTTCTGCAAACACTGAAAAATTAACTCAATTTATAGAACACAATGATACCTTTAATGCAACTATTGAAGGATTAGAAAAAATGGATAGCTATCTTAACTAATCCTTTTTCTGCGATTTCTTACAACATAAATTGTAATCACTACAATGCCAATCAAACCAATTATCAAAACATATACTGAAATATACGCTAGTGCTTTTTTACCTGCATCTGGCTCTGGTCCTATTACCCCGAAAATATTAATTTCTTGCTCATCAGTACTTTCTATAATCAGTTTGTATGTTCCTGATACTGTAATGTTGAATCGTCCTTCAAAAATATCTTTACTGATTAGTTTTGATTCTATTTCTTTATTTAGTGGATCTATTATTTTTGTAGTAATTCCTTCTTTAAACACGGGCATCTGAATTGCATACACTCCACTCTGTGTTTTTTTATTATCCACTTCAACTGGAATTATCAAATTTTCTCCAAATTTGATTTGTCCTTCACCTTTTATCAAATCTTCATAAATTAATTGGTTGCCATAAAATGATAATATTATTCCTAATCCTATCAAACTACTTACAATCATAAAAAGTGTGCCTGTTTTTTGCATAACTTGATTATGTTAATCTTTAGTTTAAACCTAATCTGATTAAATGAAATTAAGTTTATTTCATTAATTTAGTCTAGGCTAAAAAAGTTAGCCTAGGCTAACTTTTAAATAAACACGTGACAATGTTGATTATACTTGAAATTTAATAGATCAATAATTATGATGTTAATGTTATCTTTAATTATTGGAATTTCAATCATAATTGTTTTTTCAGTGTATTCTGAAGCTCAACTAGAACAAAAAACATTTGTTACTCACACAGGTCAAGTGATTTACACATCTGGCGATATTTTAGATCCAGTTTACACTAATTCAACAGTAGAATTTGATCCTGATCAATATCTTAGAAATTTTAATTACGGGAGAGTTTCAGAGTCAAAAACAGATCAAATAATTAGAGATTTTACAATAATTGCAGAAGATGATAAAATACAAGAAATATCGCCTGGTGTTTTTTATAATGTTTGGACTTTTAATGGAACTGTTCCTGGTCCCACAATCCGTGCAACTGAAGGTGATTTAGTTCGAGTTAATTTTATCAACAATGGTTCAAAATCACATACGATGCATTTTCATGGTATTCATCCAGCTGAAATGGATGGTGTATTTGAGTTAGTAGGACCTAATGGTGGACAATTCACTTATGAATTCATTGCAGGACCTGTTGGTGTACATCCATATCACTGTCATGTAATGCCACTTGAAGAACACATTGTACATGGATTGTATGGTGTATACATCGTGGATCCAAAAGAGGGAAGACCACCAGCTGATGAAATGGTTATGGTTCTAAATGGATTTGATACTGATTTTGATACTGAAAATAATTTTTATGCTGCGAACACAATTCCGTTTTATTATCAACACCACCCAATCCAAATTAAAACCAATGACCTAATTCGTATCTATGTTGTAAATATGGTGGAATTTGATCCAATTAATAATTTTCATTTACATGGCAATTTGTATAATTACTATCCGACAGGAACTGATCTTATACCATCAACTTTTACTGATATGATAACATTATCTCAAACTGAGCGTGGAATCATGGAATTTCAATACAAATATCCTGGGAAATATCTATTCCATGCACATAAAGTTGAATTTTCAGAAAAAGGATGGATTGGTCTATTTTTAGTTCAAGAAGACAAAGAAAATTCTGGGGATTAAAATGGAAGAAATTAAAAAATCTAGAATACGTACAATCACAAGTGGTTTAATTCCATTTGTATTTCTCATTGTAATGATATTGTATATTGTAGGTCCAAGTTCTGACTTACTTAATTTTGGAGTACATTTACCTGAGATAACTGTAGAAAAAGTTGAGTTTATTGATTCTGAAATACAAGTCTTAGTTAGAAACACTGGTCCAATATCTGTTAATATTGCAATGGCTGATGTAAATGATCGAATTCAACCTGCTGCAATAGAACCTGATAAATCCCTTGATAGATTTGAAACTGCACTAGTAAGAATTCCTTTTTCTTGGAATCATGCAGAACCTTATACAATTGGAATCACTCTTGATAATGGTGTAAGATTTCATAAATTCATTGAGGCAGCAACTCCTGCACTCAAATCTGATTATCAATTAGCTGGATTTTTTGCTATTATTGGAACTTACGTGGGAGTTATTCCAGTAATGATTGGATTGTTATGGTTACCTTTTATCAAAAGAATTGGGAAAAATAAATACAATTTTTTTCTGGCATTAACTGTTGGAATGTTAATTTTTCTAGGTATTGATGCAATGTTGGAAGGATTTGAGGTTTCGAAAGAAAATCTTTCTGCTAATTTCAATGGAGGATTGCTCATCATAACTGTTACACTATTGTCATTTCTTGGACTGTATTATTCTGCTGAAAAACTAACTTCAAGAACTGGACTTACGGCATCTTCTAAACCCTTTGCTATTGGATTAATGATTGCAATTGGAATTGGACTTCATAATTTGGGTGAAGGATTGGCTATTGGGGCTGCAATTGCTTTGGGACAAGTAGCTTTGAGTACTTTTCTAATTGTTGGATTTGCACTTCATAACACTACTGAGGGAATTGCAATTGCCTCTCCACTTGCAAAAACAAAATCACCTATATTCAAAATAATTATTTTAGGATTAATTGCAGGTACTCCTGCAATAGTTGGTACTTGGGTTGGAGGATTTTTTTACTCTACATACACTGCAATCATATTTTTATCTATAGGTGCAGGAGCAATTTTTCAAGTCGCATTGATTATTTCAAAATGGCTCTATCAAAGTGAGCAAAAACTTGTACAGACATCAATTGTATCTGGGGTTGGAGCTGGAATGCTTATAATGTATCTTACAAGTATTTTGGTTTAATTTTTTAGATAGGTTCAGGATGTATTGTAATTACTGCATTTTTAATTTGAGTTCTAATGGTGTGTTCAATTTCAGATATCATGTCATGAACTTTTTCAATTGATAATTCTTTATCGAATGAGCAATCCATATCTATTTTAAGAATATTTTCAAAGTTAAGCGAGACTATTCGCCCTATTTTTTTTATTGTTTTATATTTTTTTAAAATTTCTCTAATTTTTTCTTCGGTGATCTTGTCTTCAATGTTTAAATTCATTGGAATCATAAGATATGGTTCAATATGGATAGTCACATGTTCTATTTCTGGAATACTTTTTTGAATTTTCTGCTCTACGGTTTCTGATATTTTGTGTGCTGAATATAGGTTGATTTGTCCTTCTACCATCACATGTAAATTTGAATATGTTTTTCCTTTAGTTTTATGAGATGTTATATTGTGAACTTCTTTCACACCATCAACACTTTTTGCAATTTCACTAATCTTTACATTCAACGGAACGTCATTCCAATCTGGTTCAAAATGTATCGTAATTGACGCATTTGATATATTATTTTTTATGTTATTTTCAACCATACTGCTAATTTCATGAGCTCTATCAAAACTTGTATCACCTCTTAATGATATGGTGACATCTGCAAATATTGTTTCCCCAGATTTTCTCATTAGAACTGCTTTTACTTCAACAACTCCTTGAGTATTTACAACTATTTCTTTTACTTGTTTTACAAGTTCTGGTGATATTATATCTGTAAGATCTAGTGCTGTTTTGTACATTAATTTTAAACTAAGAATTACTAAAAGTACTCCCAAAATTAATGCTGCAATAAAATCCCCATTGGAGAATCCATAAGATACTAAAACAATTCCTAAAATTGCAATTATTGTTGAACCCAGATCCATAAATGCATGATAAAAATCAGCTTTTAGTGTAGTGCCGCCAATTTTTTTAATTGATCTTTGAAGAATAATAATTCTAAAAATATCTACTCCTATCGTGTATAGTCCACCAATAATTGCAAACACTCCTGGTAAAATAATTGATACCGGACTTTGTAATCTTTGAATTGACTCATAAATGAAAAATATTGCAATTAAAAAAATTGCAATACTGCCAATCATTCCTCCAAGTGATTCAATTTTTCCATGACCATAGGTGTGCTCTTTATCTGGAGGTTTGTTTGCAATTCTGACTGCTAAGAGTAGAATAAGTGTAACAACACTATCTAGTAATGCATGAATACTATCTGTAATTAGACCTAAACTATTAGAAATTAAACCAAAAATTAATTCTACAATAAATGCAGAAAATATTGCTACTAACGAAATTTGTAATACCTTTGTTTTTTTAACGAACATTTCTATTTCTTTTAATTATATGTCTGAATTATTACATGTTTTCTGCAGAGTTCATGCCGTATCTGAAAGAATGATTTCTTTATGGGTAAAAAATAATGCAAAATGGTTGTCTGACGATCAAATATCTGATGATGATTTTGTCCAATTAATTCAATATTTCATCAAAAAGAGCACAATTCGAGTATAATCAGGTCAATTTTTATTTCATTGAATACATAAATACCTTAAAACAGGATTTAAAATGAAAATGAGGCTATTAAGTTTCTTAATTTTAATGTCAGTTTTAGTATTTTCTTATGGTTATATGGTTGATGTACAAGCAGCAGGTCCTGAAGATTGTGGGGCTGATCAAGTGTATCAAAATAATGAATGTGTTAATGCTTTACCTCCTCTAAAAAATGATCTAAGTTTACAGACTGATTTGCCTCTTTATGCTCAAGGTGGTAAAGTTTTGATTTCTGGTACAATTCATAATTATGAAAACCTTAGTCCTGCAGATGTTACAATTCTAGTTCTTGCACCAGATAATCATATTGTCACTATATCTCAAGTAGCCCCTGATGCAGATGGTACTTTTAAAACCACTGTTAAAACAGATGGTCCACAATTCAAAACACCTGGTATCTATTCAATTCGTGCACAATTTTCACCTTTAAAATCTACAATTACATTTGAATTTACTGGAGGATCTGGAAATGTGATCTCTGGTGGGGAACCTGCATTATCAACATGTAACACTAATGAAACTTTGATTAATGGAAATTGTGTTGTTACTGTAGAACCTGAAGTACCAATTGAACCTGAAGTACCAATTGAACCTGAAGTACCAATTGAACCTGAACCAACTTGTGGTCAAGGAACTGAATTAGTAAACGGCATGTGTCAAGTTGTAAAAACTGAAAACAAAGCTAAAGGTGGAGCTTGTTTAATTGCAACTGCTGCATACGGTACTGAATTAGCCCCTCAAATACAATTCCTTAGAGAGATGAGAGATAACACTGTGATGAGTACCACCTCTGGAATAGCTTTCATGTCTGCATTTAATCAATTTTATTATTCATTCTCACCAACAATTGCTGATCTTGAAAGAGAACATCCATTGTTCCAAGATGCAGTGAGAATTTTTATCACCCCTATGATTTCCACACTTTCAATTATGACCCTAGCTGAAGATGGTTCAGATGCTCAAGTTTTGGGATTGGGTATATCTGTAATTGCATTAAACTTGGGAATGTATATTGCAGCACCAATAACAATTGGATTTAAAGTTCATAAACACATGAAATCTAGAAAATAATTCTAAATTTTAAAATTCTCTTCTTTTATGATTCCATTATTACCGTTAAAATATTCTTAACGTTTTTTATATGGAAATTAAGATCATGACTAAGCCTGATACATAATTATAAACAAAAATACAATATCACTTTTAGTTTTTCAATTACATTTATTTATTTTTAAATAGTATATTTGCTCAAGAAATAGATACTAATGCTGCATTGCATATTCTTTAGACTCTTGCTCAATTCAAGCAGAAACTGTAAATAATTATCAATATATTGATGGTTGCCCTGTAGTTCCGTCAATAGATATTATACTAAATCAAAATCAGATGTTGATAATCCATTACTTCAATGGACTGCTATTATCGCTTTAATTATAACTGCAGTAGGTGCAATTACAGCTGCAAAATTTAGAAAATCATATCTAATTTTTACTTGTGATTTCTCTAAATTTTTAGTCAATTTTGATGTGTAATTCATCAACCAAACATTTAATGCTGAAAATTCTTTTTATTAAATTAATTGGTTTGCACGCCAACAATCCAGAAAGAATCATAGATTGTGGTTCTTTCTGGAATTTTAATACTAGCCAATTCCTATGAAGTTGTATTTTTGTTCTTTTCATTTAATTTTCTAATATGGGTTACTCTAAGTTATTATATTGAAACAAATCACTATTTTCAATGCACGTAGAATACGAAGAATTTGATACCGTTAATGATCTATTTTTGTATATGGCATCCGCAGCTCCACCAATGAAAAATACAATGCCAATAAATTCTTACAAAGGATATGTTATGGCATTTATTCCACTTAGCTCTTCAACCGATACATATCTTATGATTTATGCTAAAGGTACACTTGAATCTGGAATTTATGAATTTGATATAAATTCAAAATCTTTCAAAAAAGTGGATACGATTGAAAGAGCAGATAAAAATTATTTTGTTTCTTTAACACCAAAAAGAAATACAATTGCCGACGAAGCTATTAAAAATCTATAATTTCTTTGTTTGAATCTTTGGAGCAGTAATTGATCTGCTTCTAGCATATTTGTCCATTATTTCTTCAGGAGTTCTACCGTTGAACAGATCCTTACATAATCCTCTTAGATATCTCATAATTGCCCATGTTCCTGCTTTGAGAATTCCATACATGAATACCTTCATTGGTGGTCCATATGTTTTATTTCTGAGAATAATTGGAATGATATCATTAATGACCCGAAGATTATTTTCCCAACACTTCCAAAATAATGTGAATTGAGCTTCATTCAAGTTTCCAAAATGCATTGAATTCTTTTCACTAAAGTCTTGATAAAGCAGTGGTGCCACCAATCCTCTAAAGTTCATTTCTCTGAAATCACTCATCATATCAATTGTATATTGGACGTCATCTGGAGTTTCATCTGGCCATCCTATGATAATTGTTGCAGCTGGAAACCAGTGATTTTTATTTAATATTTTTGCTCCTTCAATTACCACACTGCCCCATTCTTCAGGTGCAAATGGTTTTGTTTTTACACCGAGATGTTTTTTTACCATATTTGGTGCAACTGTTTCAATTCCTAAATTTGTTGCAAGCCATCTACCCGTTTCATCTTGTTTATTGATACTTGAAATTTGTCGCATTAATTCTGGATCTGCTGCAACTGCTGAAAAAGTCATATGTGTCGTTCCAATGAAATTTGCCCCTAATCCTTTGAGACCTTTCCATAATTCTGTAATTGCATCTCTATTTGGAATAAAATCCCTGTTATCACATCCGTAAAGTAGCATTTCATCTGAATGTAACCAAATTGAATCAAATCCATAATCTAGATTTATCTTTGCTTCATGTTGTAGTCTATCTAATGGCAGATCTTTCTTTGATCTTTTATTGACATCACAAAAATCACACCCTCTACCGCATCCCCTCATAGCTTCAATTAGTGAGTTTATTGTAGGTCCTTCAATAACTGGTATGTTTTGTATGTTTTTTACAAAACAATGCATTAATTCTGGTGCATCACCTTTTTCTAAATCATGAAATAAATCTAAAGCTAATTCATCGGCTTCTCCAACTACAACCGTATCAATTCCATGAATTTGCATTCTATCTGATTTTGCTAATTCCCATGCACCGTTTCCACCAACTACCACATGAAAATTATATTTCTTTTTTAGTTGAATGATATTTGCACACATTTTTTTAAATTTCATTGCGACATATGATAATTTTTCAGGTGACATGGTTGTTGTAACTGGTGCCATTCCTAGTGGATCCATTACATTAATTCCAACCACTTTAGTGTCTGGACCAATTGATTTTTCTAACATCTCTGGATTTGCGATAAATACTTCATCTCGTCTATATCCTTGTAATAATGCGCTTTCCACTCTTCTTAATCCAACTTGAGCAACTTTTACTTCCCCTGTAATTGGGTCTGTTTCAACAGCTGGACAGAAAACTTTGTCAAAAACCCATTCTGGGAGGACTTCATATGGTCCACATGCAATAAAACCATACAGAAAATTTCCTCTATAATTTGTCATTAAACTGCGATCAGCAGTTAGAACAATTCGTTTTCCAGACAATATTAACAAGATTTGTTGTTATATGCTATATATGATTTACGAGGTTAATTGTTCCTAAAATTTTCTAATTGATGATTATTTTATTCTGTTTTTTTGTACTGCCCTATTTGCAATATTTGCCGCTATAGCACCAGCTGCAATTCCATTATCGATATTTACTACTGATAAACCCAAAGAACAGCTTTGCAACATTGATGCAAGAGCAGCTATTCCTTTTTCTCCATAACCATATCCTGTAGATGTGGGTATTCCAATTACTGGAATATCTACCAATGATGAAACTAAAGTAGCTAATGCGCCTTCCATTCCTGCAGCAACAATTATGCAATCTACTTCCTCCATTATCATTTTTTTTAAAATAGGGAATACTCTTTGAATTCCTGCAACTCCAACATCATAACTCACAATGCATTTACAATTCATTGCTTCACACATCAATCTAGATTCTTCAGCAATTCCTACGTCTGATGTTCCAGCTGTTAATATGCCTACTTTTCCACCTTGAAATTTTATTGGATTTTTATAAAGTAATATGGTTGATGAATTTTTTCCAGTTTTTATTTTTATTTTTCTTTTTTTTACAAATGATAAAATTTTTGAATAATCTTCATTTTTTATTCTTGAAACAACAACTGAATTTGTTTTTTCTAATGTTTTTTTAATTATTTTTTCAATTTCATCTAATTTTTTTACTTCTGCAAAAATTACTTCTGGTATTCCTTTTCGTTTTCTTCGATTGATATCTATTTTTGCAATACCTTCTATTTTTTCAATTGAATAAAGTGATAATAGTTTTTTTGCATTATTTACTGAAATCTTTCCTTTTTCTAGAGATTCTAAAATTTCATGTAATTCCATTATTGTTTCATTTTTGTTTGAATAAAAAAATGCTTAGATTTCTATGCTTGAAATAGCACTTTTTACACTTTGTACGCCTGTATCAAATAATTGTTTTTCTTCTATATTTAGATCCAACTCAATTATTTTTTCAACACCTCTCCTTCCAATCACTGCTGGAACCCCTATTGTAACATCTGAATGACCATATTGTCCGTCAAGATAAGTTGCTACTGGAATCACTTGCTTTCTATCCCTTACAACTGATTCAATCATTGCAGAAATTGCATTTCCTGGAGCATGAACGGTTGCACCTTTTAATTCAATAACTTTTGCTGCAACTTGTTTTGTATTTTGGACAAGCTCCTCTAATTTCTCTTTTGTAAGAAATGAAGAAAGTGGAATTCCTGATACTGATGAAAATCTTGGAAGAGGTAACATATTTTCACCATGTTCTCCAATAACCAGCGCTCTGATTGAATCACGGGAATGACCTGTTGCCTCATGTATGAATTGTCTAAATCTTGATAAATCTAACATTCCACCCATTCCAAACACTCTACTTTTATCAAAACCTGAAATCTTGTAAGTAATGTACGTCATTGGATCAAGAGGATTTGTTACTGGAATTATGATTGAATTATCTGCGTATTTTTTTATATTTTCTACGACACTTTTAACAACCGTGGCATTAATTTTCAAAAGATCCATTCTTGTCATACCTGGTTTTCTTCCAGAACCTGCCACAACTACTACTATGTTTGAGCCTTTCATATCTGCAAAATTATTGGAACCCTTTACTTCTACGTCAATTCCTTGCTCTGATAACATGTGATTGATATCCATTGCTTCACCTTGTGGCAATCCCTCTGCAACGTCCAGCAATAATATTTGATCATCTAATTTCTTCAATGCTGAGAATAACGCTGCATCTCCTCCAACTTTTCCAGAACCTATTATTGTAATCATAAATTCCCATATTGATTTTCAATAATTAAATCTAGTGAAGTTTTATGCGTTTTGATAGAATTTATATGCATTTTTGATAATTTTTAATCTATGGTTATTGTCATAGATCCACAAATTGCAGGTATATCTGGTGATATGCTTTTATGCTCATTAGTAGATTTAGGCGCAAATAAATCTAAAATTCTTGAAGGAATTAAAATATCTGAAAAGTTCCTATCTAATTCTATAATAAAAGAAATTGATTTTAAAAAAATTGATAAACATGGCATACAAGCAACTTCACTTTTTTTAGAAATTGATGAAAATGTTCATGAAAGAAAAGGTATTGAAATAAAAAAGGCTATTATAGATTCCACAAAAGAAATCACACTTTCTATAAAGGCAAAAGTTTTTGCAGAGTCTTGCATTGATACCCTAATCTATGCAGAATCCAAAATTCATGGTATTCCTGTTGACTCGGTTCATTTCCATGAGGCATCTAGTATTGATACTCTGATAGATATTATTGGAATTACAATCGCATTAGATGATTTATGTATGTTTGATGAAGAAATTATTTGTATGCCTATAGCAGTAGGTGGAGGAAATGTGATATTTTCGCATGGTATAATGTCAAATCCTACAAGTGCAATTCTTGAAATTTTAAAAGATTCTAAATTATTTATTCATGGTAGCGAAATAAAAGATGAATTAACCACTCCTACTGGTGCAAGTATCCTGGTAAATCTTTCAAAAATATCTATGGATTATTATCCGTCTATGCAAATAGAAACTATTGGATATGGTGCGGGGAAAAAAAACTTTGATGAATTTTCAAATGTATTAAAAATTGTTAAAGGAACCCAAAAAAATAATTTCCACTCCGATTCTGTTATAATTTTAGAAACTAATGTTGATGATGTATCTGGTGAAATTATGGGAAATCTAATTGAAAAAATTATGAATAAAGGTGCCAAAGATGTTTCTATCTATCACGGTATTACAAAAAAAGGAAGACCTACAAATCTAATATCTGTAATTTGTGATGGTGCCACTATGAATGAAATCATGGAAATCTTAGTACTTGAAACTGGAACTTTGGGAATCCGGGTATCTACTTCAAATCGTTTTTTAGTTCCAAGAACATCTCATGAAATTAAATTAATTTTAGATGGAATTGATTTTCATGTAAAATACAAAGTTTCATTATTTAAAGGAAAAAAAGATTTTAAAATTGAATTTGATGACTTGAAATCAATCTCAAACACATTAAACAAGTCCATAAAGGAAACAGAATCATTGATTAGAAAAGAGATTTCACAAGTATGTGCTAATAATGACTAAATTTGATAATCTTGTTCAATGGTTTGGAGACAAAACTAAGGTGATAATTGCTCTTTCAGGAGGAGTAGATAGTGCACTTGTTGCGTATGCCGCATTTCAAAAATTGGGTAATTCTGCAATAGCTGTGACTGCAGATTACAAAACTTTGTCAAAAGAAGAACTTGATACAGCAAAACAAATTTGTACGGAAATTGGTATTAGACAAATTATTTTAGATTATGATGAGCTTCAAAATGAAGAATTTGTTAAAAATAACTCTGATCGTTGTTTTCATTGTAGAATGGAATTAGGTGATCATTTGTTAAGTTTGGCAAAAGAACTAGATGTTAAATTTATTGTTGATGGAACTAATTTAGATGATTTAGGTGATTATAGGCCTGGAATTGAAGCATTGAAAAAAAATGGCATTAGAAGCCCGCTTGTGGAAACTAGTTTTACAAAAAATGAAATAAGATCTACTGCTAAATTTGTAGGATTATCTATATTTGATAAGCCATCTAATTCTTGTCTTGCGTCACGAATTCCTTGGGGGCAAAGAGTTACTTCTGAAAAATTAATTAGAATTGAATTCGGAGAAACAATTGTTAAACAAATTACAAATTTGAAACAAGTGAGAGTTAGAGATCTTGATGGAATTGCTAAAATTGAAGTTGAAAAAGATCAATTATCTGTTTTTGAGGATAAAATTTTAGATGAAATATCTGGTAAATTCAAATTAATTGGATTTTTATCTGTTCAAATTGATCCAGAGGGATATAGTCCTGGAAAAATTAATGTGTTCACTGATTAATGAATATAACTAATTTAAAAATAATTATCATGCTTTATTTTATTTTTTGAAAATCTTTTTTCAAATATGTCTATTAAATTTATTTCTTGTAATTAACACTGTGCTCATTATTGCTGCTGCTAGAATCATAACTGCAATTGAACCAAATTCTGGAATTACACTAGTGCCTATTACTTCAATGTATGAATCACCGGTTTCAAAATTAATTGTAATTAATCTTGAATTTGAATCACTAATTGTTTCTTGATATGGTACTTGAATTCCATCTATTATTACTATGAATTTTTCATCATCATCTTGATTTTTTGCATCAATTATCTCTCTTGGAATCTCCAATGAAATGAATCCTTCATTGATAGACTCAATATTCACTGTTAATGCCAAAATTTCTTTGTCTAATGACATATTTTTTATAATTCCACCTAGTATTGAATATTTTATATCAAATGTACCATAACCCTCTACATTTACTACAAAATTATCGGCTGTTGATATTTCTTGGTTTGGTGAAAAATTGATTAGAGTTTCTGCAATATTTCCTGCACCATATGTTACTTTTATGGTATATTCACCTACTTTAGACCACAGAACACCTGATGTTAAAACTGAATTTGAATAACTTCCGTCTTCTGCTACGATAATCTGTGCAATCTGTATCATGTTGTTTTCTTTAAAAATTTGCATAGTTACAGGTGTATTGTTAATGACTGTACTCACATTACCTGAAATAATTATAATGTCCCCCACAGTGTATGATTTGGAATCTGTTTCTACAGAAATCAATGATTCTGCAAAAACTGGAATAGTGAAGCCTATTATTAAAATTAGAAATCCAAAGATAATTTCAGTTTTCATAGATTCCTGATTCTATTATTCTATATTTCCTTTACTATACTAAAATGAAAAAATGAAAAAAGTTGTGAATTTAGTATTTTGGCATAATGCTTAGTCTTGATTTTGCAGAAACTGCAATTATTGATATAATTGATACTGCTAGAATCATAACTGCTATTGCACCAAATTCTGGAATCACATGAGTACCTACAACTTCAATTTTTTCAGTACCTGCTGGGAACATTACTGTAACTTGATTTTCAGTAATCTCTACATCATTCCATTCTTGTCCATCTACAAGTACCATAAAGATACCTGCAAGAATTGACTCATCTGGACTTAATGTGAGTATTCCATCTTCATCTGCGGTAATTGCAATGATAATTGAATTATCATTATTATTGATGCTTGCACCAGTTACAATTCCACTTGAAATACTATATGGTATACAATGACCATCTCCTAGTTGTATTTCTGAAGTACTACAATTAACTGATACGATTGAAGATTCACCACTTAATTCAACAAATGCTCGATTGCTAATACTACCATAGTTGACTTTAATGATGTATGTACCATCGCGTTTCCATAATTCACCTTGTGTGTTGAGAGTTGTTTCAAAACTACCGTCAGTATTTACTTCTAACTGAGCAATTGTAACGATGGAATTTAATGGACTCACAACAGTAACTATTACTGGATTTCCAGAAACATTTGCTACTTTGCCTTGTACAACAATTCTGTCATTATGATCATAGATTGTTCTATCTGTAGAAACAGACAATGGCATAATATCTTGCAACATTTGATTTGCTGCATCTCTACCATTATCTGCGGTTGCTGGTGGTGATTGAGGTGTTTTATTTCCTGTACCATCATCTTCTACTTGAGAACCATATTGAGCATATGCTGATGACATGGTTAATGTACTGATTATAGCCAAAATGGCTAATAGCGTGAACGATGTACGATTGTTCATATTGATTAAAAATCCGACATGTCTCTATTTATGTATATTTAAAAAATGAAAAAAGTTGTGAATTTAGTATTTTGGCATAATGCTTAGTCTTGATTTTGCAGAAACTGCAATTATTGATATAATTGATACTGCTAGAATCATAACTGCTATTGCACCAAATTCTGGAATTACAACACCGTCTTTTATTCCAACTGTAATGGAATATTTGTATAGAGGATCATCACCTTGTTGAGCTACAATGGTATAGTCACCGTCTTGATTCCATAGTGGTCCTCCAGTTGTAATTTCTTTGAGAAAATCACCTTTTGAATCTAAACTTGGTGCAAATTGGTCAATTACCACAATGTTTCCATTTGGTGCAATTACTTTCATTGTGATTGTATTTTCACTATCTGTAGTTCCACCTATTGCAATTATGTTTGATCCTGCTATGGCGTTTGCTTCTCTTATTACCAAACCTGTTTTAATTGGGGTTTCTGGTGCATACCATTCTGTAACTCCGATAGTTGACTCATTTACATCTGTTTTTGTAGTCTTTCCATCAATTACTTGAACATTTACTGATACTTCGTAAATTGAATTACTTTGTAGACTTTGTTGAGCAGTAATTGTGTAAAATCCATTTTCTTTCCACATTGGCACTTTGAATTCTGTGGCGAAATCACCATTTGTATCTGGTGTCAATTGATTGATACTGACTACATTTCTATTTGGAGAAAGTACTGTAAATGTTATGTCTGTGTTTTGTGATTTTGTTTGTCCAGAAACTGATATTGAATCTGAGCCCTCTAGTGCTGTGGCGGAAATTTTCATTCCATCATTCCAAGCAAAAGCATCATGTTGAATTGAAGTTATTGAAATTATTGACAATACCATTAATGCTAATGTTATTGTTGTTGAACGTTCAAAATTCATTATGTTTGAAACTAATAACTTGGTATTAATATATATTTTTAAAAAGAGAAAAAAAGATGAATTTAGTATTTTGGCATAATGCTTAGTCTTGATTTTGCAGAAACTGCAATTATTGATATAATTGATACTGCTAGAATCATAACTGCTATTGCACCAAATTCTGGAATTACAGTTGTACCGATAATCTCTATTTCTTCAGCACCTGCTGAGAATTGTATTGTTAGTGTTCTATCTGTATCTGACACTGTTTCCTCAAAGTTAGCTTCTTCATCGTCTATAGTGACAAAGAATGTACTATCTTGTTCACCTGTCTTTGCATCAATTAAAGATCTTGGCAATGTGATAACAAGTGAACCGTCTTCAGTGTTACTTAGTGCTATTGTTAAGGAATGTGCATCTACATTAGGTGTAATACTAACAAGATTGCCTCCAGTTATCTTATAACTGAGATTATAGTCAGTACCTGAAACTGCAACCGTGGTTCCTTTACTTGATTCAGCTGTTGAACCGCCGAATGTGAATGTGGTTTCAGCTGTACGAGTTTGGCTACCATATGTTACTTCAATCGTATATGTTCCATCAGATTTCATAAGTGCGCCACCTGCAGTTAACTCAGTACTAAATTTTTTCTCTGAATTAACGTCAATTTGTGCAACTGTTACCAAGTTGCCGTTTGGTGCCTTCATTATGAGACTAACTGGAGATCCTAAAATGTCTCTAACTTCTCCAGTTACTAAGATTGTGTCGCCATCTTGATATGATGTTTTATCTGTTGCAACAACGATTGAATCGGCCAGTCCGAATGCTGGTGCTAATCCAATACTTGCAATAATAATTGCAGATAAGGTAAGCACCGATAGATGAGTATTCATCAATTTTACGCAAGAATTAATCCTATTTAAGGTTATGATGAATATTGTTGACTAAAAAGAAAAAAGATAGTTTTTCGGTTAATTTCAGATTAGATATATATTAACCTGAGCGTGGTTTTTTTCAGTTTGCGTGTATTATTTATTGTTACATTTGATGTTCGTTTTGGAGATTCTTTAAATGGCAACTAAGAAAAATCAAGTTCTTGTACCTGATCATATCTATGTTCCAAAACATGAAATTATTCCAAAACACGAAGCTGAAGAAGTCTTAAAAAAATACAATTGTAAACCTACTGAATTACCATTAATTTTTGTAAACGATCCTGCAATATTGGGACTAGGGGTTAAACCAGGCGATATGATAAAAATCACAAGAAAAAGTCCAACTGCGGGTGAGAGTCTTTACTATAGATACGTGGTGGAAGTTTAATTGGCTAATCCTTCCGTTAAACGATGGCCAGTAATTCAGGATATTTTGAGACGTGAAGGCATTGCACGTCAACACCTCAACTCATTTGATGAATTTTTAGAAAGAGGTCTTCAAAGTATCATTAATGAAGTAGGACAAATTGAAATAGAAAATGCAGAATATCCTTACAAAATTTTATTAGGTAAAGTTAAACTTCAACAACCTAGAATGATGGAACTTGATGGATCCATTACTCACATTACACCAGCTGAAGCTAGACTTCGAAATGTTTCTTACTCTGCTCCTGTCATGATGGAAGCTAGTGTAATTGAGGATGGTAAAATTTTAGAATCTAGATTTGTTCATATTGGCGATGTACCTGTAATGGCAAAATCAAATGCATGCATTTTACATAATTTTTCAACTCAGAAACTTATTGAACATGGGGAAGATCCAAACGATCCTGGAGGTTATTTTATAATTAATGGTTCTGAAAGAGTTATTGTAGGATTGGAAGATTTATCCTATAATAAAATAATTGTTGATAAAGAAAGTGTCGGTGGAAACACTGTTTTCAAAGCTAAAGTTTATTCTTCTATTGTGGGATATCGTGCAAAATTAGAATTAGTTATGAAAAATGACGGTTTAATTGTAGCTCGAATTCCTGGTTCCCCTGTTGATATTCCAGTAGTCACACTAACTCGAGCACTTGGATTAGAATCAGATAGAGAGATCGCAGCAACTGTTTCACTTGTAGATGAAATTCAAAATGAATTGGAAGGTTCATTTGAAAAAGCAGGAGATGTACCTACTGCAAAAGATGCCATTGTTTACATTAGTAAAAGAATAGCCCCTGGAATGTTGGAGGAATTCCAAATTAAACGGGCAGAGACACTTTTGGATTGGGGATTATTACCACATTTGGGTAAACACCCTGAAAATAGAAAAGAAAAGGCTCAGTTTCTTGGAGAAGCTGCATGTAAATTATTAGAGCTTAAACTTGGTTGGATTAAACCAGATGATAAAGATCACTATGGGAATAAAGTAATTAAATTTGCAGGACAAATGTTGGCTGATCTATTTAGAACTGCTTTTAGAAATTTGGTAAGGGATATGAAATATCAATTAGAAAGATCTGGTCAGAAAAGAGGTATCAATGCAGTTGCAGCAGCAATTCGTCCAGGAATAATTACTGATAAATTAAACAATGCTATTGCAACAGGAAACTGGGGTAGGGGTCGTGTTGGTGTCACACAGCTACTTGATAGAACAAACTATCTTTCTACAATTAGTCATCTTAGAAGAATTCAATCTCCTCTAAGTAGAACACAACCAAACTTTGAAGCAAGAGATTTACATGCTACACATTTTGGTAGAATATGTCCTAGTGAAACTCCTGAAGGTTCTAACTGTGGTCTTGTAAAGAATTTGGCACTATCTGGAATTATTTCTGTAAATGTTCCATCAGAAGAAATTGTTGAAAAACTCTATGAACTTGGAGCAGTTCATTTCTTTGATGCAAAAGAAGATGTGAAAAAAGATGGTGCAAGAATATTTGTTGATGGTAGATTAATTGGATATTACAAAGATGGTGTACATTTATCTGAATCACTTAGAGAGTTAAGAAGAAATTCAAAGATTCATGCACATGTTGGAATTTCATTCCATAAATCTGAGATTGAAGGTTCAACAAAAAGACTGTATGTAAATTGTAATGCAGGACGTGTTTTACGCCCATTGATAATAATTAAAGATAACAAACCGTTATTGACACAAGATCATTTAGATAAAATTTCTAAAAAATTGCTTTCTTGGACTGATTTACTTCGAATGGGAATATTAGAAATGATTGATGCAAATGAAGAAGAAAATTGTTACATTACATTAGATGAAAAAGATGCAAAGAAACATACTCATCTTGAAGTATTCCCACCAGCAATTTTAGGTGCAGGCGCATCTATAATTCCATATCCTGAACATAATCAATCTCCAAGAAATACATACGAATCTGCAATGGCTAAACAAAGTTTAGGATTTTCAACTCCAATGATGAATACTAGCACATATGTTAGACAACATTTGATGCTGTATCCGCAAACACCTATTGTTAATACAAAAGCAATGAAATTGTTGGGATTAGAAGATAGACCAGCTGGTCAAAATTGTGTTGTTGCGGTATTACCATTTGATGGTTATAATATTGAAGATGCAATCGTTCTAAGTAAATCATCTGTTGATAGAGGATTGGGAAGAACTTTCTTTTTTAGAATTTATGATGCTGAAGCAAAACAATATCCTGGTGGAATGCGCGATAGTTTTGAAATTCCAAACGCTGAAGATAATATTAGAGGATACAAGGGAGAAAAAGCTTACAGATTACTGGAAGAAGATGGAGTCGTTGCATCTGAATCCCCAGTGCATGGTGGAGATATTTTGATTGGAAAAACTAGTCCTCCAAGATTTATGGAAGAATATAGAGAGTTTGAATCATCTGGTCCTTACAGAAGAGATACTTCAATTGGAGTAAGACCATCAGAAACCGGTGTTGTTGATACTATTGTAATGACCCAATCAAATGAAGGTGGAAAAATGTATAAAATTAGAGTAAGAGATATGAGAATTCCTGAAATTGGTGATAAATTCGCATCAAGACATGGACAAAAAGGTGTTTTAGGAATTTTAGCAAAGGCTGAAGATTTACCATATACTGCAGATGGAATTTCACCAGATGTATTGATCAACCCACACGCATTCCCTTCAAGAATGACTGTTGGAATGTTTATGGAATCAATATGTGGTAAAGCTGCAGCATTAAGGGGAAGTCAATTTGATGGTTCTGCATTTGTTGGAGAAAAAATGGAAGAAGTTAAACCTGTAATGGATGCTGCTGGATTCAAATATTCTGGTAAAGAAATAATGTATGATGGTAGAACTGGAAAAGCATTTCCAGTCGAAGTATTCATCGGTGTTGTATACTATCAAAAATTACATCACATGGTTGCAGACAAGATTCATGCAAGAGCTCGTGGACAAGTTCAGATGTTGACTAAACAGCCAACTGAAGGCAGAGCAAGAGGTGGTGGTTTAAGATTTGGTGAAATGGAAAGAGATTGTTTAATCGCTTATGGTGCCTCAATGATTCTTAAAGATAGATTGCTAGATGAATCTGATAAATCCGACATTTTTGTTTGTGAGCGATGTGGATTGGTTGCATATCATGATGTTAAACAAAGAAAATACATATGTAGAGTATGTGGTGATAAAGCCAAAGTTTCATCAGTATCTGTTGCATATGCCTTCAAACTTTTATTACAAGAAATGCAGAGTTTGAATGTGGCCCCAAGATTGATAATTAAGGAGAAAGTATAATGTCTATTCAAGCAATTAAAGCAATTGGTGCAATAAGATTTTCAGTTTGGTCTCCAACTGAAATTCGAAAATATTCTGTTGCAGAAATTACTGCACCTGAAACATACGATGAAGACGGAATGCCGGTTCAAGGAGGTTTAATGGATGGTAGATTAGGTACACTTGAACCAGGACAAAAGTGTCTTACATGTGGAAATACTGCAGCTAGATGTCCTGGACATTTTGGTCACATTGAACTTGCAGAACCAATTTTACACATTGCATTTATTGATAATATTTACAAGCTGTTACAATCAACATGCCGTTCTTGTGCAAGACTTAAAGTTCCACAAGAGGATTTAGATGAATTTAGAAAAATTAAAGAAAAACATGCTTCATACACTGTAATTTCCGAAAAACGTATTCCCGAACAAATTATTGAAAAAGCAAAAAAGGCTAAAGAATGTCCTCACTGTGGTAAAACTCAATACGAATTAATTTTTACAAAGCCAACTATCTTTGTTGAAAAAACAGAGATAGGTGAACACAGATTATTGCCAATCACAATCCGCGAAAGATTCACTCAAATTATTGATGCTGATCTTTATCTTTTGGCATATGATCCTGTTACTGCACGACCTGAGTGGTTTATTCTACAAGTATTACCTGTTCCACCGGTAACTGTAAGACCTTCTATTATTCTTGAAACTGGAATTAGATCTGAAGATGATCTTACACACAAGATGGTGGATATCATTAGAGTTAATCAAAGACTAAAAGAAAGTAAGGAAGCTGGAACACCTCCATTAATTGTTCAAGATTTAGTTGATTTGCTACAATATCATGCAACCACATATTTTGATAATGAAGTCTCTGGTATTCCACAAGCTCATCATCGTTCTGGACGTCCACTGAAAACTCTAACTCAAAGATTAAAAGGAAAAGAAGGAAGATTTAGAGGATCATTATCTGGAAAAAGAGTAGATTTTTCAAGTAGAACTGTAATTTCACCTGATCCTAACTTGGACTTGTCTGAAGTTGGAGTTCCTGAACAAGTTGCAATGAAATTAACAATTCCAGAAATTGTTACTGAATGGAATATTGAAAGAATGAGAAGTCTTGTAATTAATGGTCCAAGTATATTCCCAGGTGTAAATTATATCGTTAGACCAGACGGTGTAAAAATCCGATTAGATTTTGTTGAAGATCGTTCTACCATAGCTGAAACCTTGGAAATTGGTTATCTTGTAGAAAGACATCTTTCTAATGGAGATATTGTCATGTTCAATAGACAACCTTCACTTCACCAAATGTCAATTATGGCTCACTATGTACATGTACTTCCAGGAAAAACTTTCAGATTACATCCATCTGTTTGTCCTCCATATAACGCAGACTTTGATGGTGATGAGATGAATCTTCATGTACCTCAAAGTGAAGAAGCTAGAGCAGAAGCAATTCTATTGATGAGAGTTCAAGATCAACTGATTTCTCCAAGATATGGTGGTCCCATCATTGGAGCATTAAGAGACTTTGTAACTGGCGCATATCTATTAACAAAAGATGATACTGTTCTAACTCCACAAGAATTTTACAATTATGCAATGCTTGGTGGATATACTGACAAACTACCAAAACCTGAAACAAAAACTAAAAATGGATTGGCATACACTGGTAAACAATTATTTTCATTATTCTTACCAAAAGACTTCAACTATGTAATTACATCAAAATGGTCAAAAGGAACTAAGGGAGCTCAAAAAGATGTTGTAATTAAAAACGGTCAACTACTTAGTGGCGTAATTGATAAATCATCCATAGGTGCGGAAGAACCAGAAAGTGTATTGCATAGAATTGCCAAAGATTATGGAAATACAAAAGCGAAGAACTTTTTGAATTCCATTTTAATTATGGTGAAACAATACATCACCCATTATGGTTTTAGCTATGGATATGCAGATCTTGAAGTACCAGAAAAAGAAAAGCAGCAAATTTTAGATGACATTCAAGACACATATGGTATTGTTTCTGATCTTATTTCACAATATGAAAAAGGAACTCTCAAATTAACAAGAGGAATGAAATCTGATGAGGCATTAGAGGCTTACATTGTTAATGAATTAGGAAAAGCAAGAGATAAAGCTGGAATGACTGCAGATCAATCCCTTGATCAAAGCAATGCCGGTAGAATCATGGCAACAACTGGTGCAAGAGGTTCCTCACTTAACATTGGTCAGATGGCAGGTGCGTTAGGACAACAATCAAGACGTGGAAATAGATTACATGATGGTTATAGTAATCGAGCATTACCTCATTATCAAGAACATGATAATAATCCTGATGCACATGGATTTGTAAAATCCAATTACAGAGAAGGCTTGTCTGCACTTGAATTCTTTTTCCATGCAATGGGGGGAAGAGAGGGATTAGTCGATACTGCAGTTAGAACACAACAAAGTGGATACATGCAGCGTAGATTGATCAATGCATTAGAGCATATTAGATTAGAATATGATGGAACCGTTAGAGATCCACACGGTCATATCATTCAATTTCTATACGGTGAAGATGGAATCGATGTAGCAAAAAGTGATCATGGTGAAGCATTCAATGTACATAGATTAATTGAATCTCAAACAATTATTGATTCTGGAAAGAAAGCAACTAGAGAAGAAATTTTAGATTTATCTAAAAAATATACAAAGACATTCAATCCAAGATTAAAACAACTTGTCTCTGATGGATTACTTGATTCTAAATTAAGTAAAGAAGGGGCAGAGATTGTTTGTAAGAAAGGACTTTCATTATACAATAACGCTAAAGTTGAACCTGGTCAAGCAGTTGGAATTATCACAGCACAATCTATTGGTGAACCTGGTACTCAAATGACATTAAGAACATTCCATTTTGCAGGAATTGCAGAAAGAAACGTAACTTTGGGTCTTCCAAGATTAATTGAACTAGTGGATGCAAGAAAAAAACCTGTAACTCCAACTATGGATATTTATCTTGATAAGGATTGTAAAAACTCTAGAGAAAAAGCTATAGATGTTGCAAGAAATATTTTGCAAACTAAAGTAAGTAATTTAATTTCTACTAGTGAAACTGATTACACTTCACAAATTAAATTAATTCTAAGTAAAAATAGACTTCAAGAAAGAGGTTGTACTATTGCTGAAGTTGAATCTTCTTTACAATCAAACAAAAAATTCAAAATCGAAACAACAGGCGAATTAATTATTTTGAAATTAGTTGAGGAATCTGATGCTCCAACTGTCATTGCAATTAGAAATAAAGTACTTGCTACTACAGTAAAGGGTGTTCCAGATATAGAACGTGTAACTTTGGTTCAAAAAGACGATGAATGGATAATTCAAACAACTGGTTCAAACATTGCCAAAGTTCTAGAAGTTTCAGGAATTGATAAAAAGAATGTTAGAACAAATAATGTCTTTGAAATTGCAGGTACTTTGGGAATTGAAGCATCTAGAAATGCATTGATTAGTGAATTACTCCATACTTTGGAAGATCAAGGTTTGGAAGTTGATAATAGGTATATCATGTTAGTATCTGATTTAATGTGTTCAAAGGGTTACATGCAACAAATTGGTAGACATGGAATTGCTGGAACTAAAGATAGTGTCCTTGCAAGAGCCGCATTTGAAATTACTGTTCCAACTATCGCACATGCTGCCCTAGCTGGAGAAGTGGAACAACTCAAAGGTATTACTGAAAACGTTATTGTTGGAAGTAATATTCCAATTGGAAGTGGAACTGTAGATCTTTACATGCAAGTAAGTAAAAAGAAATGAGGACAATCAAAAATATTATAATGTGATACTGATGGGCGACGAAATTTCTACTTTAATGAACAATAATAAAAATAAAATGATTTTATTGCGATTAAGAAATAATAAAACACTCAGAGGAAATTTAAATGATTTTGATATTCATCTTAATTTGACACTTCATGATACTGAAGATATTACAGAAAATCCTCCTATAAAACTTGGAACAATTCTTTTACGTGGCGATAACATATTGGCAGTTTCACTACCTACTGAAGAATCTTAATTTAAAAATTCCAATAATATTTAATGAAAATTAAAATTTTTTGTTGAAAATATTTTTACTTTTTATAATTATGTTTTCGATTTAATTTAAAATTAAGTATGTTTTGACTTTTTTATAGATGTATTTTCAATAAACCTATAAAGCCCTCTAGAGACGATTCTCAATAAGGACAATACATGAGTAAAATATTAGAAAAAATATTGAAAGATGCCCTCAAAGAAAATAGCATCGTAATGGGTACTAAACAAGTATTGGAATCTATGAAAAACTCCAAGCTAATTATATTGTCACAATCTGTAAAAAAAGAAACATTTGCAAAAATTGAATTAGATGCAAAAAAAGATAAAATACCATTCGTTAACTTTCAAGGAACTTCTGTTGCATTAGGACGACTATGTGGTTTGCAATTCAGAATTTCAACACTCTCATTTACATCTCTTACTGATGCAAATCTAAAATCAATTCTTAAGGATACAGAAACTGAATAAAACATGATCAAGTATATTGTAACTAATCTAAGTTTAAATGAGACAAATTTTGCTTTGAGATAAAAAGGAATTCTGATGACACAATCCATTAAACTTTCAACTGATCAAATGCGTATGATGTCTTTATTTCAAAATGTAACCGGTGCAACTGCTCGCGATTGTGTTGAAGATGAAAAACAAGATCGTGTAATTTTTGTGGTAAATACTGGTAAAATGGGATTAGCTATTGGTAAAGGTGGAATTCATATTAAATCATTACAAAATATTGTAAAAAAGAATGTCGAATTGGTTGAATTTGATGAAAATCCTACTAAATTTTTAACAAATCTACTTAATTCAAAATTAGTTTCTGAAGTAAAAATAAATACACGTACAGATGGTTCTAAACAGGCAATAGTTTTGGTAGACCCAAGAAAAAAAGGCATTGTAGTGGGAAGAGAAGGTAGAAATGCCGAAAAAGCAAGATTACTTGCAAAAAGATATTTTGATATATCGAGTGTTTTAATCAATAGTTCTGAAAAAGCAACATTGGAGTTATAATATATGACAAAATCACCTCTCGGTCTATTTGCTGGTAGAGTTTTAGTTGCAAAAAGAAAAAAGCAAAAATGGGCAATCTCTACCTACAAAAGAAGAAAACTCGGTATTGATAAAAAATCTGATCCTCTTGGAGGTGCACCTCAAGGAAGAGGAATTGTTTTGGAAAAAGTAGGTATTGCAGCAAAACAACCAAACTCTGCTGTTAGAAAATGTGTTCGAGTTCAATTAATAAAAAACGGTAAAACGGTAACCGCGTTTTTGCCAAGAGACGGTGCAATGAATTTCATTGATGAACACGACGAAGTACATATTCAAGGAATGGGTGCAACACAAGGTGGTGCCATGGGAGATATTCCTGGTGTTAGATTCAAGGTTTTCAAAGTAAACGGTACATCACTTAATGAACTAGTAACTGGAAAGAAAGAGAAACCAAGGAGATAAAATTGGCAGAAACTAAAAATCTATTGCTGTTTAGAAAATGGGATCTATCTGATATTGAAATAAAAGATCCTGGATTAAAAACTGCAATTTCATTAAGAAAACAAATTTTACCATATACCTTTGGTCGTTCAGCATTAAAACGATTCAACAAAGCAGATGTAAACATAGTTGAAAGATTGTGCAACAAAGTAATGCATTTTGGTAAAAAATATGCAAAAAATACTGGTAAAATGACTGGTAAAAAAACCAAAGTACTCAACACTGTTAAAGTTGCATTTGACATTATTGCATTAAAAACTGGTAAAAATCCAGTTGAGATTTTAGTTAGGGCTATAGAATTTTCTGCACCTAATGAGGATACAACAAGAATTGTATATGGTGGTACTGTCTATCACGTATCTGTAGATGTTGCTCCAATTCGTAGAGTCGACATGGCATTGAAGTTTATTGCAGATTCAATAAGAGATGCAACATATTCTAATCCAAAACCTATTGAAGAACATATGGCTGAACAACTTATTTTAGCAGCATCTAATGATCAAAATGCTCCATCAGTAAAGAAAAAACACGAATTGGAAAGAATAGCACAAGCATCGAGATAATAATTTTACCAGTAGCCCGAGGCAGATTCGAACTGCCGTCTCCGCCTATCCACTCTTGAGATCCAGAGGGCAGAATCCTTGATCTAAAACTTTTTTTTATTTGACCGCTAGACTATCGGGCTACCAAAACAAATTCTAATGTTTTAGAATATAATCATTTGCTGAAATCACTTGATCTTAACTTCATGGATAGCTGTAGCATAATCACAATTTGCTTTTAATCTCATATATGGAATCAATCTGAAATGAATCGAATAAATGGTCTCTTCTTTTAACAATATTTCTTTCTGCATTAAAGAAACTAATCCACGTGATGTAACTGTCATCGTGACATTCATTTTTTCACATATTTCATCACGTTTTTTTTGATATTGTTTTAGAGTAAATGAAACGTCATTAATTTCTAAAATTAATGGCCATACAATTTCAGTCCAAACAAATCTTCTGTTTTCTGTAGATGATGCATACTTGCCTTTTCCACTCAACATTAATAAGATCTGTAAAAGATCTTATAACTTATCCAGTTGTCTCAAAAAGAAATTGAAGAATCACTGAATTTATTAGAAAAAGATTGGTCGATTGATCCAATTTTACGGCAATTTATGATGGGAAAAATAATTGATGTATCTGATTATTTATTCAAAGTAAAAGATGTCATTTTTCATATACCTTATCTGATATCTGAAAAAAAATATATTCTGTGGAAATGTTTTTGGCCTGATTGCCATAATTGTTGCGATAGACAAGGTAGATTACCTTTAACTTCGGATGATCTGATAATTATTGGAAAAGGACTGAAATATCAAAGAACATCTGATTTTATAAAAAATGAAACAATTACAACTACTTGGCAAGATATGACTCCTTCTGGTCAAATCACTACATTAACTACAATAAATCTTAAAAGAAAAACAGACGAAACTGAACAAGAAGATGGAACTCATGTTTCATGTAGATTCTTGGATGAAAAGGGAGGATGTAGTATGCATCCAGATCGTCCTGGAGTCTGCTACTTGTATCCGTTTTCAACCTGGCTTGAAAATGAAAAAGGTTTGGCACGAGTACATGCAACATATCAGTTTACAGGTGATTGTCCTGGATTCTATCTTTCTGATGATTTACAATTAATGAAGCAGGAATTGAAAGACTATTCAAAAATAATTTATGATTACACCATGTCTTCAAGTAGAACCATGAGGGAAAATTTTGGTTCTGTAAGTATTGGTTAGGCTTTAGCCACTTTTAAAAGATCCCGCATGTGAATTTCCATTCCAAATCTAACTTCATTCTTTTTCATGTATCTGAAAATCGATAACAATTCTGCAATTTGTTTAATCATGCTGAATTTATTTTTCATTTTGTTTCTAACAAAGTTGAATACTTTACCATAAATCTTAAAGTGTTCTAAAACTTCTTTCTCATAGGCATCATTATTTCCTAAATTTTTTACAAAAATATCTACACATTCCATACTTGGAATAATTCCCTCACCCAATAATGGATATACAGTTCCAATCGACTCACCAACACCTACTACTTTTCCTTTAAAAAATGGCTTACACATATTCGGTGTTGCCAATCTAATTGGTCTTCCGACTGTTTTTATGATTGTCCCGCCAAATTTTTCTACAAATTCGTCCGTAGCTTTTACATGATTTTTTTTGTAATCCCCTGCACCAATATGTGCGAATTTTCCACCTAATGGAAAATACCACAAATACCCAGTCATTTTTGCAAAAGGTCTTACTAAAAAGTCATCATAAGGAACCTTGTCTTTGTATTCTACTTTGTATTCATAAGTTGGTAAAAAGAAATCTTCTATTAATTTTGGAAGATACACTCTGTGAAAACCTGTGCAATCCACTATCAAATCAAATTCTTTTTCCAATTCTTCTAGTTTTGGAGCCGTTCCATAGTTTATCTTACATCCTTTAACAAAATCTTTGATTAACTGTATTTTGTCATATGTACATAATCCATGTAATTTGATATCAAATTTTTGATTATTGTTCATTTCAATATGCATGTTTTTTCCATTATGAATTATATAATTATTAAAATCAATTCCTGATTTTTTACATAATTCTGTCATCTTTGATTTGGTTGTTCCCCAAGCACAAATTGAATCATGTCTATCTTCTGGCATTCGTTCAAATCCTACAATTTCATGAGCGTCTTTTAATCTAGATATTAAATAACTTCCTGCTACCCCAATTCCACAAACTGCAATTTTCATTTAACTATATTCCGATTTGACCTAATAAATACACTATCTGTTAAATTAACTCATATCAATTCATTTATCACTAATTATGATTAAAAATTAAAAAGTTTTTTTAAATAATTTTGAAAATCTATTTTCATTATTTTAAAGTGTATCTAAAAACTAATAAAAAGTCATTCGATTAGTATTGCTGGCTTAAACGGTCTTGCATGTCTTGCTTTTTCTTTTGGATCATAAATCTCTGAATCTGATTCAGAAAAAACCTGTATTTCTACACTGAATTCCTTTCTTCCTAATTCTACCAATTCATTGGCAAGAAAATTTTTTTCATTAAACTTTTTTGATTCTATTTTTGTATTTCTAATTTCTGTTGGTTCTGATAAAATATCTTTAATTGTTTTTTGTACAAAGTCGGGATTTTTTTTAATTTCTTCTGTATCTGGATTCGCCATGAGTTCTTTCATAATAATTCCCATGTTTGTTTGACCCGTTGTTATTTTTTCCAAAATAAAATGATATACTTTGAATTTGAATAAATCGGCTGTATAGATGGTAATTTTTTGTGGAGTCATTTTTGTAACTTTGAGAATTTTTGTAATATCTTCAATTACGCCTTTTAAATATTCTTCAGATTGAATTGAAATTGGATCTACGTTAATTTGAGAAAATATCGGCCATGCTGATTTTGATACCATACCTGAATGACCTAATTTTTCCCACATTTCTTCAGCAATATGTGGTGCAAATGGAGAAAGCATTGCAATGCGAATTGAATTTACTTCATGTATGATGCTTGAAATATTATTTCTGTTTTTTGCAGTAACTCTTTTCATATACCAACTCAAATCTGATTCAAATCCAAATAAAATATCATGTAATGCCTCACGTAATCTCATTTTTTCAACTGCTATCGTTACTTGAGATATCATTTTTTGCGTTTTTGATTTAATCCATATGTCTTCTGCTTCAAGCACATCTGATTTTTCTGCTTTAAGGCTAAAACACTGATCAAATAATGATTCTATTTTATTTTGTATCCCGCCAACTGATTCCATGTTAAAATCTGCATCCTGTAATAATTCAGCTGAAATTATAATTGCTAGTCTTATTGGATCTGCCCCGTAATCTGCTATCGCTTTTCTCAATGGGATGATATTTCCCAT
>Ga0208942_1000017_pt1 | contig 92327 bp, 82 predicted proteins | sample GreLakmeSU08MSRF_FD_187704 | JGI IMG/M metagenome (GOLD analysis project Ga0208942, IMG submission 187704) | Freshwater lentic microbial communities from great Laurentian Lakes, MI, USA - Great Lakes metaG SU08MSRF (SPAdes) | ecosystem: Environmental > Aquatic > Freshwater > Lake | place: Great... | reverse complement strand
ATTTTAAGGTATCGGCTGTAATGCTTAATAGAGCAAATTGACTGGTAACGAAAGAATCTTTTTTACAGGAACTTATTATTAGTATGCAATAACTAATGGATAATAGGCAATAACTAATACTAAATCTATCTTTTAACCATTTTGATAGGGATAATTTGCAAAAAAGAAATCGAAATAACTTCATTTTTCAAATTTATACATATTTAATTAAATTTATACTTTACGCTAGTTATTTAACGGCATAAGCTAAGGTAGCCATACTTAGCTTAACATTTGCTACCTGAAGAATAACATGGCCACAGGCTTCTAAAGTTGCACCAGTGGTAACTACATCATCAACTAATAGTAAGTGTTTACCGCTTATTTCATTAGCTTTTGCCACTTTAAAGCTGTCTTTTACATTTTCCCAGCGTTCGGTACGGTGTTTACGCGTTTGGGTTTGGGTTGCCTGCTGGCGAATAACAGCATTATTTAATACGGGTATATTCATTACGGCAGATATACCATTACATATTACTGTTGCCTGGTTATAACCCCGTTTATGTTCTTTATCGGCAAAAAGCGGCAGGGGTATTAAGGCGTCAATGGTTGAAAATCGGTTACTATTTAACAAAGTTTTGCCCATCATTTCGCCTAAGTAAAAACCAATTTTTGTATCGCCTTTATATTTAAGCTGATGAATTAAATGCTGAATTAAAAACTCTTTTGAAAAATAAAACTGACTATAAGCAGCAGTCAATGGAATCCTTCCCCAAAAATCTTTTTCAATTTGATTATTTGCAAATACCGCAAAATTTGTATGGGGTAAATTGTGCATGCATTTGATGCAAAGTAAATTTTGTTCTTTAAGTAAATCAGAGCCGCAACCGGTACATAGATGCGGATAAAAAAGGTGCAGGGTACTGCTAAATATATTTTTTAGTCGGGCAATCATGGTTAATAATTACCAGTACAAGTTAAAATAAATATTGATATAATTCTTCAACTTTTCCTAATGGAACAACTTCAATATTAAATTTTTGTTTTCCTAATGATTTTGAGTTGTATTTACTTACTATAATTTTTTTAAAACCTAATTTTTCTGCTTCAGCAATACGTTGTTCAATGCGATTAACAGCTCTTATCTCTCCACTTAAACCTACTTCGCCGGCAAAACAATAATGTTGATTTATAACTACATCATCATAGCTACTTAATAAAGCAGATACTATGGCAAGGTCAATAGAAGGATCTTCTACCTTTATACCGCCAGCAATATTTATAAAAACATCTTTTACACCAAAATGAAAGCCTCCTCTTTTTTCCAGCACGGCTAATAATAATTGTAAGCGGCGCAAATCAAAACCACTCACTGTACGTTGAGGTGTGCCATAAACACTTTGTGTTACCAATGCCTGACCTTCAATTAATAAGGGGCGCATACCTTCCATAGTGGCAGCAATGGCAATACCACTTAATTGTTCTTCCTTTTGCGTAATTAATAATTCGGATGGGTTATTTACTGCCCGCATACCTGTGCTGATCATTTCGTATATACCCAGCTCAGATGTAGATCCAAAGCGGTTTTTAAGCGTTCGTAAAATACGGTAAGCATAATGTCGGTCACCTTCAAACTGCAAAACGGTATCCACCATATGTTCCAAAATTTTTGGACCGGCAATGGTGCCATCTTTAGTAATATGGCCAATTAAAAAAACAGGCGTGTTTGTTTCTTTAGCAAAGCGTTGAAGTTCTGCTGCCGATTCTCTAATCTGGCTGATACTACCTGCACCACTTTCAACAAAAGGCGATTGCAAGGTTTGAATAGAATCTACAATAACAAGTTGTGGTTTTAATTTTTTTATCTCCTGGAAAATAGTTTGTGTATTTGTTTCAGTGAGGATATAAAAATTATCACTCCCATTACCAATGCGATCGGCACGCATTTTTATTTGTTGTTCACTTTCCTCACCACTTATATATAAGGTAACAATATCTTTAAGTTGTAACCCTATTTGTAAAAATAGGGTTGACTTGCCAATACCTGGTTCGCCGGCAACTAAAACAATACTGCCTAAAACAATACCTCCACCAAGTACCCTGTTTAATTCTGCATCATTGGTAAATACCCTTTTTTCTTCGGCGCTACTAACATCATTTATCGAAATGGTTTTTTGTTTTCCCACTCCAGCGTAATCTCGCCATTCATCTTTTCCTTTTTTATCCGTTGTTTTTATAATTACTTCTTCTATAAACGTATTCCAATTATTACAGTTCATACATTTACCTACCCATTTGGCGCTTTCGTAACCACAACTCTGACAAAAAAAAGCGGATTTAGTTTTACTCATAACGTAAATGTAAATTGGATAAAGAAGAATGAAAAATCAAATAAAATTAAAACTGAAAATATTACTGATTTAAAAAGTTGCTTTTGTAATCTTTAAAAGTAAAAAAAGTAAAAGGGTCAACATTTCTGTTGACCCTTTGTACTTACTAACCCATTAAATTCTGAGGCTAAATTACAATTTCGGCCCACATAAAAAAATAAATTTTGCGAAATGTTGATAAGTTAATATACCAGAAGCCCTCTTTGGTTTATTTAAGTAAATGCTATATATATTACTGGTAATCAATAAAATATAACTTAATACTGGCTATATTTATAGTCAGTATTAATAGGTAAAATAAAAAAAATTACAAAAAATTATAGTTTATAATATAAATTAGTTTACGTTTGTTTTTATTAAATATATATTATAAATAATTAATATTATTTATTTTAGTACTGTATATAATTTTAATTTACAGCTTAGACAGGTCTTTTAAATTGAGTAAAAACTATTATTGGATACTGCATTTATACTTAATTGCTATTTTTTAAACATATAAGTAAATGATCAACTTTTCACCCCTAGATCCTATATTGCATGCCCAACTGAGACTTGCCGTTGTAAGTATATTAATAAGAGTATCTGAGGCTGATTTTACTTTTCTAAAAGAGAAGACAAATTCAACGGCAGGGAACTTAAGTATACAGATTAATAAGCTAAAAGACGCAGAATATATTGAAGTAACCAAGCAGTTTAGCAATAATTACCCTAAAACTGTTTGCCGCATCACCAAAAAAGGTTTTGACGCTTTTGAAAATTATGCAATGGTCTTACAGCGTTATTTGAATCCAGCTGAAATTGTATAAAATTTTATTAGCTGCTTATTCAGGTATATCACTGATCCTTTCATCAACCATATTAGTATTTACCACTAAACTCATTTTATTGAGCGGATTTTTGTGCTGCACGTCATACTCATGCCTGCCAATAATAATATCAACGCATTTGAAAATAGCTTCCCTTAAAGAAGATTCATCTGCCTTGCCTGAGCCAGCAATATCAAAAGCTACACCATGATCGGGAGAGGTTCTTACGCCAGGCAGCCCTGCAGTATAATTAACCCCTTCGCCGATGGCTAATGATTTAAAAGGAATTAGTCCCTGGTCGTGGTACATGGCTAGTACTGCATCAAATTTTTCATATTGTCCGCGAGCAAAAAAAGCATCAGCTGGGTAAGGGCCAAAGCAAAAAATATCACGTTGTTTGGATTCTTTAATAGCCGGTTTAATAATGTCTATTTCTTCTTTTCCAATAAGACCTTCATCGCCCGCATGCGGGTTTAAGCCTAGCACGGCAATTCTTGGTTTATTAATATTAAAATCTCTTTTTAAAGAATTATTAATAATCTGCAGCTTACTAATAATACCTTCTTTGGTAATATGTGTGGCAACGTCCTGCACCGGCAAATGTTCTGTTAAAAGAGCCACTCGCATATTCTCAGCAATCATAAACATGGCCACATCTGCAGCACCATATAAATTTTTTAGATAAGGGGTATGTCCTGTGTAATTAAACTGATCAGATTGGGTATTACTTTTATGAATAGGTGCTGTAACCAAACCATCGATAAAATTATCTTTTAAAGCCTTGGCAGCAATTGTTAAACTTTTAAGGGCATATTTACCGCCCGTTTCATTTAATATACCGGGGTTTACACTTACTTCCTCATCCCAGCAGTTAAAGAGATTAATCTGCTTGTGATTTATTTGGTTCAATTCTTTAGCACTTGTAAAAGTGATATTTATTTCAGTTAAGCCCTTTCTGTAAAAATTAAGTACTTTATTATTTCCAAAAACTACGGGAGTACAAATATCCAGTATGCGATTGTCTGCAAGTATTTTAATAATAATTTCTATGCCAATACCATTAATATCACCGCATGTTAACCCGATGATTGGCTTTTTGTCAGTCCCCGTATTCATTTTCTTAATAATTAGTAATACATAAAAATACAAAATACATAGTTATAAAACCAGTTTTTGTATATACGAATTACATTCGTATATAATATTACTATAGGTTATACATTTATTAGAATTGGTTGTATTTTTTTATTTGCCTTAAACTTTTTCCTTGATTATGGTAAAGCTTTTACGTATTTAAAATAATCATTAATACAGTAACCATAGCAAAAAAGCTAATTAATCTACAGTAATAGTGCTCCCCTTATTTAGGTTATCTGTTTTCGTTAAGTTAGAGGCCTATTTTAAGCTACATTTGCAGCTATGTTCACACATAAAAAATCACTGGGCCAGCATTTCTTAAAAGATGAACTTGTTATTCAAAAAATAATTGGTGTTTTAAAAGAAGGGGCATTTAATAACTTGCTAGAAGTTGGACCTGGTTCGGGAGCACTAACCAAATACCTGATGGGCTTTGCCAATATTAATTTTAAGGCAGTGGAAATTGATGAAGAAAAAGTAGTCTATCTTTCAAAAAAATATCCTGTACTTGCTGATAAAATAATTCATCAGAGTTTTTTGGATATAGAAAAACCTTTTGATGAGCCTTTTACGGTTATTGGCAACTTCCCTTATAATATTTCTACACAAATTTTATTTAAAGTTTTAGATTGGAAAGATGATGTATCCTGCATTATAGGTATGTTTCAAAAAGAAGTAGCGCAACGCGCAGCCTCAAAAGAAGGTAGCAAAGTATATGGAGTGTTAAGTGTGTTGATGCAAGCATACTACGAAATTGAATATTTGTTTGATGTAAGTAATTCATGTTTTGATCCGCCACCTAAAGTACAGAGCGGCGTAATACGCATGAAGCGAAAAACAATGACACTGGATTACAAAAGCGAAAGGGCATTTTGGGTATTGGTAAAAACCGCCTTTAACCAGCGCAGAAAGACCATGCGTAATGCTGTTAAAAGTTTATTTCCTGCAGAGGTTTTACAGGATGAGATATTTTTAAAACGAGCTGAGGCTTTGAGCGTGGAGGATTTTGCGACATTAACTTTCAGGATGCAATAAAAAAGCCGGATCACAAAATACGAGTCCTACATTTTGCTACTCTTTATCATAAAATCTAGCGCCTATTCGCCTTGCATTTAAACTAAAATATGATTACTATTTATTAATCGATACAATAACATTCCAAGCTTCTTTTTCAAAAAACTCGATCTCTACAAAGGAGTTTCCAAAATTAAATGTGAACTTAAACGGTAATACAATGCCCCAAAAGTTAGTTAATGCTTTATTAGTTAGTGCTTTTTTCCAACTTCCATAATAATAGCTTCCAGCAATTCAGGTATATTTACCCTTGCCTTCGGGTAGCCCATTTTAAATTCGCCTGTATAAGTTCCTACCATAGAATCTAACAATACTTTACAATCCGTATTTTGAACAACCCCGCTATTAAGAATTATAGCAAATAAAATAATTAAAAATATCTGTTTCAGAAAAGGTAATAGTATAAAAGTATAAAAAGGAATTGATGGAATAGATGTAATTTTAATAATAAGAACAAAATTACCTCATAAAAATAATGATTAGACGTATACAAAAGTTTGTTATTTTAATACTACTGATATTACCTTCGATTAACGCTAGAGGACAATTTTTTGAAGTAAAGCATTATCCACAAGACTATTTTTCCTATCCAGTTGATGAAGATAAATCAATAGCTGCGAATTTTGGCGAGCCGAGGTTAAATCATTTTCATATGGGATTGGATTGTAGAACAGGTAGTACAGAAAATAGAAATATTTTAGCAGCGGCAAATGGTTATATAGCAAAGGTAAAAATTGAACCTTGGGGATTTGGGAGAGCTATTTATATTAATCACCCTAATGGTTTAACAACCTTGTATGCTCACTTAAATAATTTTTATCCTGCGCTAGAAAATTACATAAAAAAACAGCAATATTTATTTAAAAGCTGGGCAATTTATTTAAATATTCCACCCGATTTATTTCCAGTAAAAAAAGGAATGTTTATTGCTTACAGTGGTAATACTGGAGGGTCGCAAGGGCCACATCTGCATTTTGAAATAAGAGACACTAAAACTGATAAAGTTTTAAACCCATCATTATTTAATTTTCTTGCGCCAGATAGTATTGCGCCAGTTGTGTTAAAATTAGCCATATACAACAAGCTTATAAGTACATATGAACAAATTCCAGAAATTTTTTCACTAAAAAATATTAATGGTATATATGTAGCTAGCCCATCAGTAATTTTGGTAAACACCAATAAGGTAAGTTTTGGTATTTATGCATCCGATAAAGACTCAGAATCGCACAATCATAATGGTATTTATGAAACTGTATTATACGAAAACGAAAATCCTATTGTTGGTTTTCAAATAGATAGCATTAATTACGATGAAAGCCGCTATCTGAATGCGCATATTGATTATAAATATAGAAATAACGGAGGTGTATTTATACAACATGTTTCAAAATTACCAGGCAATAATAGTACTATTTATAAAGCAACTAATAGCGATGGGGTTATCTCTATTGATGATGGACTTACGCATGCAATTAAATTAGTGGTAAAAGATGCTTTTGGCAATGCATCAATCGTACAATTTAATATCAAAAAAAATAAAAGTTTTGTAAAAATAAAAGTAAAAAATTTTACACAGCAAGTTTTTTATCCTGGATTTTTAAACATTTTTGAAAAAAGTAATATTGAATTTTATTTGCCCCAAAACTGCTTATACGACACTATCCATTTTCAGTATAAAGAATTAAATGCAACCTCAAGTTTCCCTGTTTATCAATTACATAATACAGGCGTTCCTTTACAATCTTATTTTCCAATTACTATTAAAGCAAAAACTACCTTTTTGGATAAAATAATTATGCGGCGATTTGCAAATGGAAATAATAATTATGCAAAAGCAGAACCTATTACTAATGGAAAAGAGACTGGCTGGTTCAGAGCAAGCTTTAATGGGTTTGGTAGCTTTCAATTAATGATTGACACAATAGCGCCAACCATTACTGCCATCAATTTTAAAGAAGGTATGGATTGCAGCAAACAAAGTAGTATCCTATTTGTTATAAAAGATAACATGGAAGAAATAAAAAACTTTACTGCAACTCTGGATGGTAACTGGCTTCGTTTTAGCAATGATAAAGGCAGTAAATTTATTTACGAGTTTGATGAAAAATGCACATCAGGCGAACACGAATTAAAAATTATTGTAGAAGATTTGGTTAAAAATGTAACAGAGCAGATTTACAGATTTAGTCGCTGATATTTTTTAAAAAGCTAATTTAAAAAGAATGACAAATTTAATCGAGGGCATAAAAGCTCCTTTATTTACAGGCAAAGATCAAAACGGTAAATTAATTTCGTTAACTGATTTTATAGGAAAAAAAATTATTCTTTATTTTTATCCTAAAGATGATACCCCTACTTGTACCATACAGGCTTGTAATCTTCGGGACAATTTTGACTTATTAAAAAAGAATGATTTTATTATTTTAGGCATTAGTTCGGATGAAGAAAAAAAGCATAAAAAATTTCAAGCCAAATATGCACTACCTTTTACTTTAATAGCAGATACAGATCATAAAATAATTAACCGATATGGTGTTTGGGGAGAAAAAAAACTTTATGGAAAAACTTATATGGGGCTAAATCGAACCACTTTTTTAATTAATGAAAAAGGAATTATTTACAAAATTTTCATCAGCCCAAAAAGCAAGGCACATACCGAAGAAATTTTAAACGCCTAAACATAAACCTATATAACCCACTCCACTTCTCCAAAGTCAAACTGTCGTTCTGTTTCGTTAACCGTAATTAATTGGCCTTTTGCATTAACTGCTTTAATCATGGTTTCAAATTTTATACCATTTTTTTTAAGTATTACCTTTTCATTACGCTTATACAGGTGCATTTGATACTGACTTATGGTAGTTTCAAAACTTTGTGGATTAGATAGATTTTTTATCAGCAGCGCATGAAGAATTTTAGCTAGCTCAATAGTGTCATAATTTTTTCCTGTTATTTCCTTAAGTGATACTGCAGGTATTAAAAATTTATCAAACTTGGTTTGATTTATATTTATCCCTATACCAATTACAGCCCATTTCCATACTGCACCTTGAAATATATTTTCAATTAAAACGCCACCTGCCTTTCTGTCACGCCAAAACAAATCGTTTGGCCATTTAATTTTGGTCTCATACCCAGCCAAGACCGCAAAAAATTCAAAAATTGTAAGTGACACAGCTGCGCTTAAATGAAATTGACTATCAATAGCTAACATGTCAGGCTCTAAAACAAGGCTAATCGTAATATTTTTCTCTTTTTCAGCGTTCCAAGCCTTTCCTCTTTGCCCTTTACCTGCTGTTTGTTGTTTTGTAAACCAAAGCATTCCATGTTTTGCCAAACCTGCATGAATCCTGCCCATGGCATAGTTATTGGTGCTATCCACTGAGTCTAAAATACTAAAAAAATCGGCCGTTATCATAATAATTCAAATGACAAAGAAGTGTTACTTTTGCCATTAATTGCAATCTACTTGATTAAAAAACAATAACAAATCCTATATTGGTAATCATTTATCATTAAAGGTGCAAAAATAAAAATATAATCAGATTTGAATAATTTAAAGGCATTAAATACTCGCAAAAAAAGTGGTGTTATAAGATTAACGAAAAACAGTAAGATTTTCAAAACAATCATTCATGCTATAAAAGAGAAAAAAGGAGAACATATTGTTAGCCTTGACCTAAGAAAAATTCCTGAAGCCGTAGCTGATTTTTTTATAATATGTCAGGCTAGTAATACAACCCAGTTAAGAGCTATAGCCGATTTTATTGAAACAGATATAAAAGTAAAATGCCAAGAAGCAGCCTATAAGCATGAAGGTAGACAAGGGCAGCAATGGATTTTGATTGATTATGTTAATGTGGTTATTCATGTTATGTTGCCTGAGCCTAGAAAATTTTATCAGCTAGAAGAAATGTGGAGTGATGCAGTTTTGATGGAACATAGGGATTAGAAATTAATTTACAATAACGTTATTAATATAATTACTTATTAATGAAAGCTAAGTAATAATAACGATAATAATTATACAATATAATAGCACAAAAATTATGAATCAAAAGGACAAAAAAAAGGAAATTAATACAGATAATACTACACCAAAAGGAGATGACAAGAAGAAGCCACGTTTTAATATTTACTGGATTTATGGCATTGTTTTTCTTGTTATTATTGGCTGGAATTTTTTTCGCACAGTAAATAGTGCAGGTATTGAAATAGACCAGCAGAAGTTCTATTCCATGGTATTACAAGGAGATGTGGTTAAAATGAAAACCGTTGGTAATAAAGAAATTGTACGAGTTTTTATTAATACAGATAGCTTGAAAGCCAAAGCGGAATTTTATAAAAAGAAATTAAACTTCGACTCAAATAAAAACTACGAAGCTACATTAGTAGTAAAACCCGATCAGCCGCAGCTTTTTTTTAGTATTGTAGATGATAAAACATTTGCTTTACAAATGATAGAATTTTATAAAAAAAATCCGACCGTAATAGAAATTTCTGATACCCCTAGTCCAGAAGGTGAAATTTTTGGACAAATCATAAGTTCTTTATTACCCATTTTATTAATTGTATTGTTATTTGTAATGATGATGCGTAAAGTAGGCGGCCCGGGTGGTGGTGGCGGGTCTGGAGGCATTTTTAGCATCGGAAAATCAAAAGCAACTTTGTTTGAAAAAGGGACTAAAGTTAATATTAATTTTGGAGATGTGGCAGGCTTAGATGAAGCCAAAGTAGAGGTGATGGAAATTGTTGATTTCTTAAAAAATCCTAAAAAATATACAGCACTAGGTGGTAAAATTCCAAAAGGTGCATTATTAGTTGGACCTCCTGGTACAGGCAAAACATTGTTAGCTAAGGCCGTTGCTGGCGAAGCTCAGGTTCCTTTTTTTAGTCTTAGCGGAAGTGATTTTGTAGAAATGTTTGTCGGTGTTGGTGCCAGCCGTGTACGAGATTTATTTAAGCAAGCAAGAGAAAAGGCCCCTTGTATAATTTTTATAGATGAAATTGATGCCATAGGAAGAGCTAGAGGAAAAAATATGATGATGAGTAATGATGAGAGAGAAAATACGCTTAATCAATTACTAGTAGAGATGGATGGTTTTGGTACAGATTTAGGAATTATAATTTTGGCCGCAACCAATAGGCCAGATGTGTTGGATAGCGCTTTGTTACGCCCAGGCCGTTTTGATAGACAAATATCTATTGACCGTCCTGATTTAGTAGGCAGAGAAGCTATTTTTAAAGTACACCTTGGCCCTATCAAAATTTCCGAATCACTAGATATTCATAAACTGGCAGAACAAACACCAGGTTTTGCTGGCGCAGATATTGCTAACGTTTGTAATGAAGCGGCATTAATAGCTGCTAGAAAAGGAAAAAACTCGGTAGATATGAGTGATTTTCAGGATGCGATTGACCGAGTTATTGGCGGATTAGAGAAAAGAAATAAGATTATATCTCCCGAAGAAAAAGAAATTATCGCCTATCACGAAGCGGGCCATGCTATTTGTGGCTGGTATTTGGAACATGCGTATCCATTATTAAAAGTTACTGTAGTACCAAGAGGAACGGCAGCATTAGGTTATGCTCAATACACACCTAAAGAGCAATATTTGTACAATACTGATCAATTAATGGATCAAATTTGTATGACACTTGGCGGCAGGGCTAGTGAAGATATTTTCTTTGGAAAAATTAGCACCGGCGCCAGTAATGATTTGCAGCAGATAACTAAAATTGCTTATAGCATGATTACTGTTTATGGCATGAATGATAAAGTGGGTAATATTAGTTATTACGATCCCAACCAGGAGAACGTATTCACAAAACCATATAGTGAAGAAACGGGTAAAATGATTGATGAAGAAGTGCGTAAATTAATTGACAATGCATACCAAATTACTAAAAAACTTTTGACAGAAAAAAAAGACGATGTTGAAAAACTGGCAAAAGAATTATTAAAAAAAGAAGTGCTGTTTAAAAGCGATGTAGAGGCGCTAATTGGCAAAAGACCATACGAAGAAAAAAGGGCATTAGATATTGTAATAGAAGAAAATGACACGGTAGCAGAAAAACTAACAATTGAAATAGCAGATGAATTACCCGCAGAATCCGATGATAAAACCCCTTAGTAACATATATTTATTATGGCTGTATCGGTTGAAAAGGAAAATATTTTAAAAAAAATTAGGCGGGCACTAAGTCATCCAGTGCCAGTGCCTTTTCCAAAAAGTGAAGGAACAAGCTCTGTGTTTCTCCCTGCAACGGATAGCCTAGATTTAGTTTTTGCCCAAGAATTTATTAATATGCAAGGTAAATTTGCCTTTTGTATTAACGAAACAGAAATGCTGCAACAACTAGAACAACTGATTACTGAAAAAAAATGGACAAAAATTTATTGCAATACAGATAAATGGGAAGCGCAATTCAGCAATACAATTAACCTGCCTGGTTGCGACGCTTCCATTACCGACTGCGAATTTTTAGTAGCCCGTACAGGTAGTATTGTAATGAGCGCTGCACAACAGAGTGGCCGTACAATTAGTGTTTATGCTCCTATTCATATTTGTATTGCGTATACCAACCAATTGGTATACGATGTTAAAGATGCTTTACAAAAAATAAAAGAAAAATACAGCAACAATATCCCTTCTCTTATCACGTTTGCAACTGGCCCTAGTCGAACAGCTGATATAGAAAAAACATTAGTTACAGGAGTGCATGGCCCAAAGGAGGTTTATTGCTTTTTGATAGACACATAATTGTATTTTTACAAGTACCTTTAATTTATTATGAATAACGAGAATTATAAACTTTTTGTATATGGTTCCCTACGCAGTGGATTTAAAAATCCTGTATACCAATACCTTAGTAAATATGTTTCTTTAATATGCGAAGCTTCTATTAAAGGTAAGCTGTATAACCTAGGAAATTATCCAGTTGGCATTGCTACAACAGATGAGAAATTTATTGTTAGTGAGCTATATAGCATTAAAACCCCATTAAAATTTTCTTGGGCAATAGGCCAGCACGAAGATTATGAAGGACTAAATACTGAAGAAGGAGAAAAATCTTTATATAAACGTCAAGAAGTAATTGTATATCAAAATACCAATGCCTATCTGGCTTGGGCTTATTGGTTTAATAGAGATATTAGCGGAAATCCCGAAATTGAATCGGACGATTTATTGCAATACCAGCAACAAAAAAATAAATTTTAATCGTATGGAGTCAGATAAAAATAAAAAAATTTATTTCCTTTCCGATTTTCATCTTGGAGCCCCTAATGCTGTCGATAGTTTAATAAGAGAGAAAAAAATTATTCAATTTCTAAATGAAATACAAGCGGATGCTGCTCAAATATTTATTGTGGGTGACTTATTTGATTTTTGGTACGAATACAAAAAAGTAGTGCCGAAGGGATATGTTCGAATATTAGGTAAACTCGCTGAATTAACCGATGCCGGAGTTGCTGTTCATTTTTTTGTTGGCAATCATGATATGTGGATGAAAGACTATTTTCAAAAAGAACTAAATATTTCTATTTATTTTAAACCCACGGCATTTCAATTTAATAACAAACATTTTTTAGTGGGTCATGGTGATGGATTAGGCCCCGGAGATAATGGATACAAATTTATTAAAAAAATTTTTCGAAATAAAACTTGTAGTTGGTTATTTGGCATGCTTCCTCCACATATTGGCATGAGTATTGCGCATTACTTTAGTAGAAAAAGTAGGGCGCATACTGGAAAAGAAAATGAAATATACTTAGGACCAGAAAAAGAATGGCTAATAATTTATTGCAAAGAAGTGTTGCAAAAAGATTTTTACGATTATTTTATTTTTGGCCACAGACATTTACCCATTAATTTTATTATTAACGAAAAAAGCAGATATATTAACTTAGGCGACTGGATAAATTATTTTAGCTACGCTGTTTTTGATGGAGAAAATACAACACTGAATTTTTACAAAAAATGAAAAAAATAAAATTTATTCTATTTTTTGTATGTTGCTGTTTAGCTAACAGCTTACCACTTATAGTAAATGCTCAAAGTAGCGCTTCTTTTCAATTTATTACTACTATAAAAGGTAATTTCTCTTATTTAAATATAGATAATCTAGATAATATTTATTTAATTACCGACAATAATCAGTTAAAAAAATTAAATGCAAATGGCGATTCTGTAGCTGTATTTAACGACGTAAAAAGATTTGGGAACCCAAATTATGTGGATGTAACTAATCCTTTAAAAGCTCTACTGTATTATAAAAACTACGCTACAATTATAGTACTCGACCGATTATTAACACTACGCAACAACATTAATCTACGCAAACAACACATTTTTTATGTAAACAATATAACCCTAGCGTATGATAATTATATATGGATTTTTGATGAGGAGGATTTTAAACTAAAAAAAATTAATGAGGAAGGAAAATCTTTACAAGCATCGGCAGATTAGCGCATGCTGTTTGATACTGTTCCTGCTCCAGTTAAAATTATTGACCGCGATAATTTCGTATACCTCTACGACCCATTAAAAGGTTTTTATATTTTTGATTATTATGGTGGATTTAAAAATAGGCTCAAATTTTTAAACTGGACGAACGTAGAAGTTAATGGAAATGCCGTTTATGGTTTCGGTAATAATGAATTATACAGTTACCAATTAAAATCGCTAGAGTTAAAAACCTATAATCTACCCGAAATTTTTGGTGAGTTTATTTCGATAAAAGCGATGAATGGAAAAGTTTATCTACTAAATAAAAATGGAATTGATATTTATCAAATTAAATAAGCCTATAATTATTCATTTAATAAAGCCGCAATTTCCTTATCCCATTTTCCTGTTTTTCCATATTCCACTACACGGCCTATTTCTTTTCCTTCTTTCATTATAATAAAAGTAGGCACATTGGTAATATTAAATGCTTTAGCAATATTACCCAGCGCGTTTTTTGCACGATCTACGCCAAACAGGGTTACCCCTTCATCTGGAAAACCACTTTGCTCCTGCAGTTTAAAAAATTTAGGCAAAATAAACTGCGTATCCTCACACCAGGTGCCGCCAAAAACAACAAACTGATATTTTTTTCTCCCTCTTTCGAATGCATTTAAAGTTGCGGTATCAGCTTTGTAGAGAAGTTCATTTACTCCAAACCATTTATATGCAGTATCATTCTGAATTTGATATTTATTAATTAATCCCTTCGCCACTTTTACTTCGGGATACTTTAGATCCTGGCTTGCTTCGTATTGTGCCTGAGCAAGCAGGCCAGTTTTTACCAAAATTAAAAAGAATAAAATAAAAATATATTTTTCCATAACAATGAATTTATGCGAAGATGTTAATTAGGAATAAATATCGCTGTAAAATTACAGATACTCTAAAATTTTCTGTTAAGGGTTTCTTATAAATCAGCTTCCAGTTCGTGCAAAAAGCCCTTTAGTTTTTTTAAAGATTCAATCAAAGCAAATTTTTCATCAGCCCGTTTATTTTGTTTTAAAAAATCCTTGGCACCTTCCATTGTATATTTTCTTTCACGCAGTAAATGATAAATCAGTTTCAGGTTCTTAATATCCTCGGGGCGAAAGAGCCTGTCGCCCTTTCCGTTTTTACGAGGTTTTAAAATATCAAATTCGTTTTCCCAAAACCTAATCAGCGACTGATTTACCTTAAACATATTGGCCACAATACCAATAGCATAATATTTTTTTTCAAATAATACATTATCCTCAGGCACTTCTATTAAGTCTACACCAGACTCTTTTTCTTTAAGACTCACCCTGCCACGGGTTAATTTTTTATTATCTCCCTTTAGGCTTATTTTTTCGGGCAAAGGTTTTTCGGGCATCGCTGTTTTAGGTTCCGGTATTTTTGTAACCGGTACTTCATCAAAGGCAAAGGAAATTTGTTGTAGAGTCATAATTAAAATTAGTCAAAACTTTTGGCACTTCCCGTGGCAGCTATTTTAAGCACCCGGTCATATTGCTCGGCTGTTAAATCATTAAAGAAAAAGTAAACGGGATCTACAGGGGTACCATTAATATGCACCTCATAATGACAGTGCGGACCAGTAGTAGCACCCGTACTGCCCACCCACCCAATTACTTCACCACGTTTTACCCTTTGTCCTGCTCTTGCTTTTATACGAACCATATGTAAATATTTGCTTTCGTACCCATACCCATGATTAATGAGTACAAAATTCCCGGTGCCCGCGCCCGGACCAGAATAAGTAACTATACCATCGCCGGTGGCATAAATAGGGGTGCCCTGTGGTGCAGTAAAATCTAATCCCGGATGCATTTTAGCAATACCATAAATAGGATGAATGCGCATTCCAAAACCACTTGCAATACGGTTAAGCTGTTTATTACTTACAGGTTGTATAGCCGGAATACAGGCCAGTTTATTTTCTTGGTTATTAATCATTTTTCCAATAGCAGTATAACTTTCAAACTGATAAATAACCCTTGCTGCAATATTATTTAATGTTTTTGCAATTTCAAATTCCAATTCATCTTCATTTAATAAATTTACTTTTTCTATTTCTTTTTTGTTTTCAATAAGTTTGGTTCTAGCACTATCCGATAATGGATTTGCTTCAAAAATTGAACGGTAAACTTCATTATCCCGCTTTTCTAAATCAGCCATTTGCTGTTGTAGCATTTTAGTTTTTATTGCCAAAACATTGTAATTATCTTTAATTATTTCATACTTCAGCTCCGACTCCTTATCTGTTGCTCTCGGAAAAAAATTGTTGTACAGGTAAATAATAATAGCAGATGTAACCAAAGCAGCAGAAATAAAACCAAATATGCGTAACAACTTTACCCGCAATGGGGTAATCAGCTTTTCGTAACGAAGTGTATGCGTATTATAGTAATATTTAATTTTTTTCATGCTTATATTCAAATTTTCACCTTGTATCTGTAGGTTGGGGTGAGGCCAGTTTTTCCTACCTTCGCAATAGGTAACAAATATAACTCCATAAATATAAAAAATCAACCCATATAAACTACTGGTATATGATGACGAGTGCTGAGATTAGAAAACAATTTATTGATTTTTTTAAATCAAAAGAACATACCATTGTTCCTTCGGCCCCTATTGTAGTAAAAAACGATCCTACGCTGTTATTTACCAATGCAGGCATGAACCAGTTTAAAGATTATTTTTTGGGTAACAAACAGGCGCCTTACAGCAGGGCTGCAGACACTCAAAAATGTTTACGGGTTAGTGGTAAGCATAACGATTTAGAAGAAGTTGGTGTAGATACTTACCACCATACAATGTTTGAGATGTTAGGGAACTGGAGTTTTGGTAACTATTTTAAAAAAGAAGCCATCGCATGGAGTTGGGAATTATTGACAGATGTATACAAATTGGATAAGGATAAATTATACGTTACCATTTTTGAAGGCGATAAAAAAGAAGGTTTACCTAAAGATGAAGAGGCATATAACGAATGGAAAAAATATATTGCCGAAGACCGCATTTTGTTAGGTAATAAAAAAGATAATTTTTGGGAAATGGGCGATACTGGACCTTGTGGCCCCTGCACCGAAGTACATGTGGATTGCAGAACACCTGAAGAAAAAAAGACTATAGATGGAAAAACATTAGTAAATAGTGACCACCCACAAGTAATTGAGATTTGGAACAATGTATTCATTCAGTTTAACCGTAAAAAAGATGGCAGCCTAGAAGAGCTCCCAGCTAGGCATGTAGATACCGGGATGGGATTTGAAAGATTGGTAAGGGTAATTCAAAATAAAACTTCTAATTACGACACAGATGTTTTTACCAATACCATTGAAGCTATTGAAAAAATAAGCAGTAAAAAATATGATTATAGCGATAGTAAAGAAGCTATTGCATTTCGAGTAATTGCCGATCATATTCGTGCAATCAGCTTTACTATTGCCGATGGACAGATACCTTCAAACACAGGATCAGGTTATGTTATACGCCGAATTTTACGTAGGGCTGTGCGTTACTATTATTCGTATTTGAATTATAAAAAACCATTATTATACCAGCTTTTGCCACTTATTGCTAAACAATTTGAAATTGTTTTTCCCGAGCTAACACAACAGCTTGATTTTATAAGCAAAGTAGTAAAGGAAGAAGAAGATGCTTTTTTAAGAACCGTTGATAATGGATTGACAATGCTTAATCAGGCATCTAAAAATATTAATGGTGAAGAGGCATTTAAATTGTACGATACTTTTGGATTTCCGCTGGATTTAACCAAATTAGTTGCAACAGAAAAAGGACTTACCGTTGATGAGATAGGTTTTGAAATTGAAATGCAAAAACAAAAAACACGTAGTCGTTCTGCTGCTATTTTGGATACCGAAGACTGGGTAATGGTAAACGATATCCCCTCTTCTATATTTGTTGGTTATGATAATTCAGAAACGAAATCTAAAGTTGTAAAATATCGCAAAGTAACAAATAAAGGAAAAGAACTCTTTCAAATTATACTAGATCAAACACCATTTTATGCTGAAAGTGGGGGTCAGGTTGGTGATAGTGGTTCCTTATTCTTTGGACAAGGCCGACACGAAGTGAAAATTATAGACACTAAAAAAGAAAATGATCTCATCGTCCATTTTACAGAACATATTCTGTCTGATATGGGTGGAGAAATAATTTCTAAAGTAAATGCAGGCAGAAGAAAAGATATTACCCTGCACCACAGTGTTACCCACCTAATGCATGCAGCTTTACGCCATGTTTTAGGTAAGCATGTAGCACAAAAAGGTAGCTTAGTAAATGAAGAGCACCTGCGTTTTGATTTTAGTCATTTTGCAAAAGTTACAGATGAAGAAATGGCAAAAGTAGAAGTTTGGGTGAATGAAAAGATAAGAGAAAATATACCTATTATCATTAAATCGATGACAAAAGATGAAGCAATTGATTTAGGTGCTATGGCGCTATTTGGCGAAAAATATGGAGATATAGTAAGGGTTGTAATTATGAATACCAACTACTCTATTGAATTATGTGGTGGAACCCATGTGGGCAGCACCGGTGAACTAGGCCTATTTAAAGTAAAAAGTGAAACTGCTGTAGCAGCTGGTGTACGCAGGGTTGAAGCAGTTTGTGGTAATGCTGCAGAAACCTTAATTAATAGCGCTTTTACAGAAATAGCTAGTATTAATAGACTATTAAAAAATCCAAAAGATATAAGTAAATCAATTGAAAATTTACAAAATGAAAATGCTTCATTAAAAAAACATATTGACGCATTAGATGCGAGGCAATTGGTTATTATTCGAAAAGAATTATTACAAAAAGACGAGATCATTAATAATATAACTTTTGTTGGGCAAATTATTGAAGTAAGTAGTGCTGACGCTTTAAAGAAACTATGCTTTGAATTAAAAAATAAATTACATGATCACCTGATTGTGCTATGCGCTAATATTGATGGTAAACCATTTGTGGCTATTGGTATTTCTGATACCGTTTCGGCTGTCAAAAATTTAGACGCAGGAAAAATAATTAAAGAAATAGTAGCCCCCTTAATAAAAGGGGGCGGGGGCGGACAAAAAAACCTAGCAACAGCAGGGGGACAAGATGTATCTAATTTGAAAGAAGTAATAGCAAAAATAAAATCATTATTGTAACGACCTAATTGACTCACTATTTTTTTAACTTAAATGTATTTAAGAAAATAATAATAAATGAAAAAAATATTATCTGCAGTAGCCTTAACTATTTTTCTGTTTTCCTGCAATTCGATCGTTAATAAAAGAAAATTTACACTTACCGGTGAAATAAAATCCATTGCCAATCAAAAAATATACTTGGAAGAATTATTTTTTATTGCAAAACAACCCGAGGTTTTAGACACAGGTGAAATAAAAAATGGAATATTTATAGTATCTGCAATTGCTAAAGAAGAAGGTTTGTACAGACTGCGTACAGCAGATGAAATGAATAGCTATCTTTTTATTAATGAAGATGACGAAATGAAATTTACAGCTGATGTTAACAAAATAGAATCTGTTAGTCGTTTTTTTAGCGGTTCTGCTAACAGTTCTTTAAAAAAGCTTACCATGTACACCGATAGTATTGGATTACTACTGTCTAATAAAAACAGCTTACTTTCAGAATTTACTAAAGCTCGGGTTTCAGAAACAGATAGTATTTTTATTGTCACTTCTAATGAATTTTCCGCTTTAAAGGATAATTTCAGTGCCTACTGTTTTAGTTATGCCGATACCTCTAAAAGCCCAATTGTATCTCTATTTGCTGCTACTATGGCTCCTGTTGAAATTAGTAAATATGAAATGCCATTAACTAACCTTGTTAAACGTTTCCCTAACCACAAAGGTATTGCCGGTGCACTTGATTATGTAAAAAAACAAACAACGAATAAAATACAAACACCACAGCAGTCAAATACTACACTAGCCATTGGCGATATGGCGCCAGAAATAACAATGAATGATGTTAACGATAATTCTTTTTCTTTAAATCAGATGCGTGGGAAATATGTTTTAGTAGATTTTTGGGCAAGTTGGTGCGCTCCGTGTAGGGACGAAAATCCAAATGTTGTTGCAGCATATAGCCAATTTAAAAATAAAAATTTTACTGTATTAGGGGTATCTCTTGATAAAAATAAAGAAGCATGGCTTAATGCTATTAAAGAAGATGAATTAAACTGGCAACATATTAGTGACTTAAAATATTGGAACAGCGCAGCTGTTGGACTATATGGTTTTGATGGAATACCTTATAATGTATTGATTAACCCTAATGGAAAGATTATTGCAATTGGATTAAGGGGAAATGATTTAATAAATAAACTCGCTGAAGTTTTAAAATAAACTTGCTAGTTTATTAAAATAAAAAATCCAATCAATTTTTGATTGGATTTTTTATTCAATTTGTATTTTTTAATTGTCTGTCATTAATCTATTAAGTGATAACTCATTAGAAGAAATTGGCCAGATATATCCTGTTTCAGTTGAATTTTTTGCAGATACTGAGCCTTTAGCAGGTATAGTTTCCATTAAACGCATAAGATCATTATTACGTAATCCTTCTCCCAAAAATTCAATTCTTCTTTCTAGCATAATTGCATTAATTAAGTCTGGTTGTGTTGTCGCAACAACTATTGCCGACGCATCAGAACGAGAACGAACTGCATTAACAAGTGCAAGTGCTTTTGCATTTACAGTACTATTTGTTCTTGCCAATGCTTCGGCAAGATTTAGCAATACTTCAGAATAACGTATAACTGGAGGGTAGTCCGTATAGGGAGAAGCTACTTGATATTTTGATGAAAATTTCTTGCCAGTTGCTACGTTTAAGTAAACTAAAGCAGTTCTTCTAACGTCAGCAGCACCCCAATTTGCATTGGCTAAAATACCACCACTTGCATTTAAGGAATACTCTGCACTACCAAGCGCAATACCGCTTCTAACATAATAAGAAGCAAGTGAATTTTGTGTACCTGGATTATCACCAGCAGTAGCCGTCATTGGTAATGAAAAAATTGATTCGGTAGTATTATATGTAGTAAAAACGGTAGTTATACTTGGTTGCAGTGCATGTATAACACCAGTTGTTGCGCTAAAAGGCGCTACCAATCCAACAACTATTTTATTCGCTTCTGTAATAACACCAGTATAATTTTGCATACTTAAATAAACCCTTGTTTTTAAAGCAATAGCTGTGTTACGGTGTGCGCGGGTAGTATTTAACTCGGCAGTAGCATTAACTAAAGGAAGATTTGTTTCGGCGTAATCTAAATCGCTTAGTATTTGTGTATATACTGCTGCAACAGAGCTTCTAGCTAAATCAGACGAGCCAGATCCTTTAATACCTGTTAATCGTAATGGCAACCCGGGCTTACTTCCGTTACCATCAGCATACGGCCTTGCATACAATTGTAGCAAACTATAATAAGATAAAGCACGTACTAGCTTTGCTTCACCAAGATAATTAGCAGATAAAGCAGCCCCTACAACCGCAGAGCCTTTAGCCGCCATACCATCAATAAAAAGATTGCAAAGATTAATAGTATAATAAGCCTGTGCCCAAAGATTTTGAACAGAGTTGGTAGATGTTCCTGTTGGATTTAAATTCCAAACATCAAACCCTGTAACCACATTGGTTGTTTCGTTAATAAAGTCTTCTCCCCTTATATCCCCATATGCAATATAACGACCGCCATAAAAATTACCATTTTTTAAAGCCTGGTACATTGATCGGGCTTGGTTTAACACACGCTCAGGTGTATCAAACGAAGTAATATCTGTTATAGATGTTTGCGGAATAGGTATTAGCAAATCCTTATCGCAGGACATGGTTAACATACTGCAGAAACAAAAGCTGATAATGTATTTTATTTTATTTTTCATTCTTAACGAATTTATAAATTTATAATCCAATATTATTATAGTCCAATATTTACACCAACTAAAATGGTACGTCCGTTGGCAATTGTGTTTCTATCAACGCCTTGTCCGCTTCCTGTGTTTCCGTTTGAAGAAACTTCAGGATCAGGACCAGGATAATCTGTAAAGATGTGCAAATTTGTTCCACTAACATAAAACCTTGCACTGCTTATCTTTAATCTTTTAATTGCATCTGCAGGAATATTATATCCAAATGTTACATTTTTCAACTTTATAAAATCGCCTTTAAACATGCTATATGTCATTGGTAAAGCAGACCCATTGGAAAGGTTATCTCCATAAACAGGCCTTGGTACAGAACTAATGTCACCAGGTTGTTTCCATGCACCCAATACATCTACATGATTGTTCCAAAAACGCTGATCGTGTAAACCTGCCCATGAGCCATAATAAACATAGTTACCGCCAGAGTAAGTAAGCAACACATCTAAATCAAAGTTTTTATATTTAAAACTATTGTTTAAACCGCCATAAAATTTAGGTAGTGCATTATACATCCATGCATCATCATTTTGATTAACAGTTATAGCTGAGCCTGCAGTAGGACCGGTAACACTGTTATATCTAGTTCCATCTGTATTTGACCAGTTAAACTGACCAGCTGCTGCGTTTGGAGCAAAGCGATACAACACTTTGTAACCGCCACCATTTAATAAAGCCCTGCTACCTGTTGCTGGATCAACGCCTGCGTTGCGCACCAACCACAAACTACCTAAAGAAAACCCTACAGCAGTTCTGTTAACAGTCTCTAAACCCGAAGAAGCGGTTAGTACTTGATTTAAACCAGGAGCTAATTCAGTTACCCTATTTTTATTGTTTGTATAATTAAAATTAACCGTCCAAGTAAAATTATTATCATTTACAGCAATAGCATTAAGCGTTAACTCGATTCCTTTGTTATACATTTTACCAACGTTAGCAGGCACCGAAGATGGCAAACCAGCAGAGGGAGCTTGTGGTACGTTTAAAATTAGATTACTGGCATTATTCTTATAATAATTTGCCTCAATAGTTATTTTTTCTTTTAATACACCAAAATTAACCCCTATATCAAATTTCTTACTAGTTTCCCAATTCAACTTATCATTACCTGCAGTGTTAAATAGCAAGGTAGGGTTACCACCATAAAGACCAGAGCCATAGGTAGAATAAGAAGCATAATCGCCGATACCACCAGTATTACCCACTTTGCCATAACTACTGCGTAATTTAAAACTGCTAAAAATATTTTTCATTCCTATATTATCCCAAATTTTCTCCGTGTTTAAATCCCAACCTGCAGAAATGCCCCAAAAGGTTTCTTTTTGAAAGGGTAAAGCAGAGTATTCATCTTGGCGAAGATTGGCGCTAAAAAAATATTTTTTATTAAAATCATAATTAAAACGACCAAAAATTGATCTAAGAAAATTTTCACCATAAGCCGAGCCTGTTGAGTTATTAATACCCCAACCTGCTTGAATTACAGTATATACTGGATCAGATACCGCTGTTCTATTAATACCAAACCCTACAGAAGTTCTGCGGTCTTCTTCATATCCAGCCAATGCACTTACTGTGTGTTTTTGTTTAAAAATATAGTCAGCCTGTGCTGTATTTGTCCAAGTCCATCTTTTATACTTTCCTAAAGTGCTAGATGCAGAACCAATAGATGCAAATCCATCTCCATGAATAGGTGATGCAAATATTTCATTATCTACAAAAAGATAATCAATGCCATAAACAGATTTTAGCGTAGCCCAACTAACAGGTTTAAACTGTGCAGAAATACTTGATTGAATATGGTTTGTTTCACTGTTCTGACGGTTTAAATCTAATCCCACAACAGGATTATAAAAACCAACCTGGGCATAAGTGTTATTCATACCGCCAATAAAATTACCGGCAGTAGAGATATTATAAGTACCATCATTTTTATAAGGTGAAATATTAGGTGCAGTAACAAATTGTGTGCGACCTAATCCTGCCGTACCAAAGGCTTCCCCAGCTAGAGAACCCGAAGACACATTCGCTAAATTCTGCTCGTTTGAGTAGGAAAGCTTAGCCCCAATAGTAAATTTTGAATTAAATTTATTATTGATATTCATTAAAATATTCTTACGTGCAAAATCATTTGATTTTACAATACCTTCCTGTTTAGTATAGCCTGCAGAAAAATAATAAGAAGTATTCTCATTTGCGCCGGAAATATTCAGATTTTGATCTTGTGCAAAACCCTGACGGTAAACATAATCTGCCCAGCGTGTATTAATAGGCTGCCCATCTGGTCCTGCTGTTAAGCGAAATTGATTGGTAACTGGATTTAAATTTTGATTATTCGCTATTGCTCGGTTTTTGTAATCAGTATATTGTTGTGCATTCATTACATCAGGAATACCATAAGGACTAGTAAAACTATATGAAGAGTTGTAATTAACCCTTGTTTTACCCAGTTTCCCTTTTTTTGTAGTAATAAATACAACACCATTAGCGGCGCGACTGCCATAAATAGCAGCTGCAGCAGCATCTTTGGCGATATCTATAGATTCAATATCGTTAGGATTAATACTAGCTAAAGCATTACCCGCAGCGCTAGTTGAGGAAAAATCGCCCGTAGGACTAGGGATACCATCAACAACAATTAACGGGTAAGAACTGAGCGAAATAGAGTTTGTACCCCTTATACGAAAAACTGGAGGCGTATTTAAAACGCCATTGGGGATAGTGATTTGAACACCAGCAGCACGTCCTGCTAAGGCTTGTTCAAAACTTTGTACTGGCTTATCAGCAATAACGGAACCTTTTACTGAAGTAACGCTTCCTGTTGCCTCTCTTCTCTTTTGAGTTCCGTAACCAACTACTACAACCGCTTCCTCTAATTGTGCATCTTTTAATTTTAAAGACACATTAATAACTAAATTTTTTCCAACTGATTTTGATTGGGGTTCAAAATTTACCATAGAGAAATTAAGCCTTTTTACTGAAGCTGGAAGGGAAATGCTGTAGGATCCGTCTTTTTCTGTCTGTGTTCCATACTTTCCATCAGACGTAGTAATTGAAACACCCTCTAAAGAAAGTGCTTTTTCATCAGTAACCTTACCACTTATCGTAAGGTTCTGGGCAGCTGCCTGTAGTGTAAATACAAATACAGCCGATGCAATTAAAATCAATTTTCTCATTTGCTTATTAGTTTATAGCAACAAATATAATTCACATTTTATGTAATTATCAAATACTTTAACACTTTTATTGCTTTTTTTCTGATTTTCTTTTTCTAATTCTAGGCTTAAGCACCTTTTTAAGGTGCAAAAATGAAAATTAAATATGCTACTTGTTTTACAAATTATCCTTTAATTTTTGGGGATGTAATAACAGCAATAAAACAGGCAGTAAGACAAGATTAGTTAAAGTTGCTACCAATAGGGTTACAGAGGTTAGCCAACCCAATGCAATAGTGCCTCCAAAACTACTAGCACAAAAAATAATAAAACCAGCTATTAATACTAATGCAGTATAAACTATGCTTAGTCCTGTATTTTTAATAGTTGCACTAATCGTTTCAATAATGTTGTTATTATAGGTAGGTAATTCTTGCTTATAATTAACTAAAAATCGTATTGTTATATCCACAGCTATGCCTAATGCTACACTAAAAACCAATACCGTAGATGGCTTCAAAGGTACACCAGACCAGCCCATAATACCAGCAGTAATAATTAGTGGAATAACATTAGGTATGATGGAACATAATAAAATACGGGCCGATTTAAATAAATAAAACATACATAAGGCAATTAAAAGAAAAGCCCAAAAAATACTATCCTTTAATCCATTTACAATAAAACGGCTGCCTTCTAAAAAAGTAATACTAGTGCCAGTAAGATGAATTTTGTAAGATGACGTACCAAATATTTCATTGGCCCTTTGTTCAATTCCTTTTAATAATATAGGCAGTTTTTCGGTACCCACATCGGCCATATTAATACTAATTCGGGCACTTTGTCGGCCACTATCAACAAAGTTGCTTAACATTTTAGCTAGGTTATTCTTAGTGCCAGTGTCCTGCCTATTTGGCCTTAAATATTCGCCTATAAAAGCCCCGTCAAAACTATTAGGAAGCTGATAATTAGCTGAATCTCCTTCAAAAAAAGCCTGTTTAGCAAATTTTAAGCCCTCTGCTACGCTTAACGGACGACTCATTTCAGATTGACCCGTAATATAGGTAGATAAAGAATCTATCTTTTCGTAAATCGCCAGGGCTGTTAACCCCGCAAGTCCATTTCGCTTTTTTGTATCAACTACAATCTCTAGTGGCATTACCCCATGAAAGTTTTTTTCAAAAAATTTTAGATCGGTATAAATTTTATCGGTTTTGGGTAGGTCATCCACAATAAATGAAACGCTTTTTAACTTAAAAATACCAATAATCGAAAAAACTAAAACAACTGTAGTAATAATGTACACTATTTTTTTATAATGAAAAACCCATCTTTCAATTTGTAATAAAAAATTAATAACCCACCGGTTGTTTAGGTACTTTATTTGCGCTGGTTTGGGTACAGGTAAATAACTTAATACAGCAGGCAACAGAATAAATGAAATTACAAAAATGATCATAATACTTATACCAGACACTACCCCAAATTCTTTAAGTATCGCACTTTTGGTTAATGCAAAAACTGCAAAACCAATGGCTGCTGTTAAATTACAAAATAAAGTTACCACCCCCATCTTGCTAACCATATCAATTAATGCCTGTTGTTTGTTCTCTTTTATCTCCTGAAGTGTTTTGCCGCCATCCATAAGTTTTATCCAAGAACTATGATATTTATTAATAAAATAAATGCAATTAGGTATGCCTATTACTACAACTAGGCAGGGGATTAGTGCCGTTAATAACGTAATCTGATACCCGCACAAATACAAAACACCTACACTCCAAATAACTCCCAAAATTACTACCAGCAATGAAAGTAAGGTTGTGCTTATAGAACGAAAGAAAATTAAAAGTATTAATGCACTTAATAAAAGCGAGCCAAATAAAAAGTATTTCATTTCGTGCTGAATTCTATCGGCTACCACGGTGCGTATTAAAGGCAAGCCACTTAAGTGAACTTTAATATTTGTTTTTTCTTCAAATTCTTTTACGGCCAACGTGATGTTATTAATAACTAGGGTGCGTGCTTTTGAATTAAGCACTTCTTTTTTTATGCGTACAGCAATTAGGTAAGAATTTGTTTCCTTATTGTAGAGTAAACTACGATAAAAAGGAAAATTGAAAAAGATATTTACTCCGCTATCTAATACTGCTTGTGTTGAGATAGAATCGGAAAATATTTTTTGAGCTATCAACTTTTGTGTGGCCGAATCTTTAAGCAAATTAACCGCTGATGGTATGCTTAAGATATCCTCTACATGTTCTATTTCTTTTAACCGCTGATGAAGCGATTGGTATGCATTGAATATTTTTAAAGTAAACAAACTGTCAGTTTGAATGCCCGCAACAAGCAAATTGCCATCATCTCCAAATTTTTGCTTAAACGCTTTATAAGCTTTGTATTTTGAATTATCTGTAGGTATAGCTCTCGAAAACTCATAACTCAACTTAACCTTGCTGGCATAAAAACCCATCACTACAGTAATTAATAGCAAAATTGCTAGCAAAGGTCTTCTAAACTTAAGTACTAATTTTCCTAACCGTTGCCACATATAATAATGGATTATTTAATAATATTTAATTAATAATTGTGCAAAGAAAGATAATTTGTTTGGGATTGTATTTGTTGGATGACTTAAACTTGCAGTATTTAATAATTTTTATTTTATCAAAATATAAAAACTACCCCTCTAAATCATAATAAGGAGGTTACTGTTCACATGACATATAAAACCAAAGGCATCGTACTTAAAAGTATTAAATATGGCGAAACTAGCTTGGTAGTTACCATATTTACCGAAATATTTGGGATACAAACCTATATGATTAATGGTGTTAGAACATCAAAAAAATCTTCTTCAAAAGCCAATCATTTTCAACCTACAGCTATTTTAGATTTGGTTGTTTACCATAACGAAAATAAACCGATACAGCGTATTAAAGAATTCTCGTGGTCGGTGCTTTATTACAACTTGCTTAATGATGTAATAAAAAATAGTATCGCTTCTTTTATGGCTGAGCTAATACAAAAATGCCTAAAGCAACCCGAACCTAATTCTAATCTTTTTAATTTTTGTGAAGATTCTTTTTTACAATTAGATAAAAGCAATAAAATTGTTGCCGCAAATTTTACTTTATTCTTTACCCTGCACCTTACATATTTTTTTGGATTTAGAATGATTGATAATTTTAATACCGACAATTTGATATTGGATTTACAAGAAGGTCATTTTATCAACCGCCAACCTACTCATTCAAATTTTATAGAAGGAAAAAATGCGGAACTTACTGCCCAACTATTAAAAGTAATGCAGCCTCATGAGTTAGAAGAATTCAAACTAAATAGGGAAATAAGAAGATATTTATTAATGAGATACCTAGAATATTATGCTTTACATATGACAGATTTTGGACAAATGAAAACTTTAATAGTGCTACACGAAGTGTTATAAGAACCAAAATACTAACAAGTAATTTTAATCATAATTAGGTTCTCACAAAATACGCTTTGCTAAAGTATTATTATTTATTCTTAGCGCTTCAGCACCTTCCAGTAATACTATACCGGGCTGCTTCCCTTTTTTAAAACTACCTAATTTATTATCCATTTGCAAAGCTTTAGACCCATTACTAGTAGCCCATTTTAATAATATTGTTAAATCCAAATTTTTAAAATTATTTTGAAGTGTTTTTATTTCTTCTAATATACTTAACTGATCATTTGAGGCTAAACTATCTGTTCCTAAAATAATATTATCTGTATGCTGCATCAGCATATTTACATCAGGCAATGTATTACTTATATAAATATTTGCATTGGCACATAGGCAGAAAAAAAATTGCATTTTACAGTTTAAAGTTTGTGTTTTTGTAAATAATAAATCACTTTCAGATGTAAAAACATTGTGCACTAAAATAATTGATTGTGATTTGGTAAAATAGGGTAACCAGTTTTGCAGGCTTGATTTACCCGTTGGTTTAAAAACCGAGATATCAGTACCCATTTGTTCATATAGTCGACAGAAATCACCTACACTTTTTTCAAAAAAATAATTTTCGGCAGCGGTCTCTTGGTTGTGAATAGTTATTAAATTATTATCAGGAAAATTATTAATCATTCCAAATAGTTCGGGCGAAACGGAATAAGGAGCATGAGGGTTAATTGTTGATGACTGCCCTTTTGCATTTTTTTTATATTCTTGCAAATACATCAATGATTTATCAAACCTATTCTTTGCAAATTCTGGTACAAAGCCGCTGGTTTCAATAAAATTATGATACTGTAGTCTGCCCTTATTTTTTTGCGTGATGCTGAGTGTATTGTTACAAATGTCTCCCACGGCAACAATGCCATTCTGCAGCATTTCCTTTTCGGCAATTTCTATGGCGGATAATATTTGAACTTCTTCAGCATGTCGTTTATTTATAACCTGTAAAACAAAATCAACAATACCTGTATTTTTTGGCACAAGGCCTTTCATATGCGAAAGTTCTAGGTGACAATGCGCATTAATAAATCCGGGACAAAGGATGCCGTTTAATTTTTCTACGCCGTCGCCCGCTTCGTTTTCGGTAACTAAATCAACTATCACCCCCACTGCATCAGTAATTAACACCTGATTGTGAGCAAATTCAAATCCATTGAAAATATTATCTGCCGAAAATTTTCTGTACAAAATGATTGCTTGATATATTGTAAATTTGCCGCTACCGATAAATTATCGGGATAACACTTAATTAAACAGAACAAAGGTATGCAGTACAAGCGATTGTCGCAACAATGATAAAAAATGTTACAACCGCTTGTAAAAATTAAAATTAAATCATGTTAGATAAATTAGATGCTATAAAAGCACGTTTCGATAACCTTGGCGTTGCACTCACAAATCCGGAAATTGTAAGCGACAACAAAAAATTTACTGCCACTAGTAAAGAATATCGCAGTTTGGAAAAAGTTGTATTGGCCAGAAACGAGTATATTAAACTGCTTGATGATATTGCATTTAATAAAGAAGTGCTAAATGGAGATGACGAAGAAATGAGGTCGCTTGCTAAACAGGAATTGCCCGATTTAGAAATAAAAAAAGAGGCCTTGGAAAAAACTCTTCGTAATATGTTGATCCCAAAAGACCCTTACGATGAAAAGAATGCTATTTTAGAAATAAGAGCGGGTACAGGTGGTGATGAGGCATCTCTTTTTGCTGGCGATTTACTACGTATGTATTTAAAATACTGCGAAAAGAAAGGCTGGAAAACTGCCATATTAAGCGAAAGCGAAGGAACCGTAGGAGGCTATAAAGAGGTGCAAGTAGAAGTAATTGGCGATGATGTGTACGGCGTTTTAAAATTTGAAAGTGGTGTTCATCGTGTACAGCGTGTACCTGATACTGAGGCTAGTGGTCGTGTACATACCAGTGCTGTAACTGTAGCTGTAATGCCCGAGGCAGAGGATGTAGATGTAGAATTAAAAGAATCTGATGTAAAAATGGAAACAGCTAGAAGTGGTGGTGCCGGAGGCCAAAATGTAAATAAAGTAGAAACAAAAGTGTTTCTTACACATAAACCAACTGGTATTGTTGTAATGTGCCAAACAGATCGATCGCAGCTGGGCAACAGAATTAAAGCGATGGAAATGCTCAGAACTAGATTGTATGATGAAGAGGTACGAAAAGTGGAGGAAGCCACGGCTCATATGCGAAAAAGTCTGGTAAGTACTGGCGACAGAAGTGCCAAAATAAGAACCTATAATTTTCCGCAAGGTCGGGTTACCGATCATCGTATTGGATTAACAGTTTATAATTTAGATACCATTTTAAATGGCGAAATTAATGAGTTTTTAGAAGCCCTTCAATTTGCAGAAAATGCAGAAAAACTAACCGGTGAGAATTAAAAAGCTAAACTTGAGTTTGAACCTGTAAATTATATAAAGGATATCATCATTAAAACACGCTGATTATCAGGGTGTTTTTTATTTTTTTTAATGCCCAAATTTTAAAAAGTATACCTAATTACCCTTGAGGATATTTGCTTCCTTTAATAAATGAAAATAACCTACTCCAAATAATTAGGTATTTTTTCTAGTTAGTGGATAGCAAGGTTAAATTATTACCCCAGATATTAAGAAATACTTAACAGTTATAATAAACTAGTTGGCATTGGTTTTGCGTTAAAGTAATAAGACACGATAATTAAAATTTCTGATAAGCAGTTAGTTTTGGTAACGGCCCCTGTTTCTACAGGGACTTCTCTTTTTACAGAACGCTTTAATCTCTATCAACAATAAAGCAATATATAAATACAACTGCTTAATTAAGGTCTTTGTGCTTTACCTTTGCCTTCCAAATTATATCATTGACTACAGAATCAACAGATAGAAAAAAATTTTTTAAGCGTCTACGCAGTAAAGACAATCCCGAACCGGAAGAAATGTCTTTTATGGGTCATATTGAAGCTTTGCGCTGGCATTTGATGCGTTCAGTTATCGTTTGGCTAGCTGCAGCTATTGCTATTTTCGTATATATTGATTGGGTTTATGATGAAATCATACTTGCTCCTTCCAGTCAAAAATTCGTTACCTATGATCTCTTATGCCGATTTGGGCATTGGTTGGGTATCGGCAATGGATTATGTATGCCGCCTGTAAAAATCGATTTTCAGGTAACAGAGGTAAATGGCACGTTTACATCTGCTATTTCCATTGCATTAATTGGCGCAATCATTGTTGCCTTCCCTTATATTTTTTGGGAATTTTGGCGCTTTGTTAAACCTGCACTTTCTCCCAAAGAAAAAAAATCTGCCCGGGGAAGCATTTTCTGGGTTTCACTTTGTTTCTTTTTAGGCTCAGCTTTTGGTTATTATTTATTAGCCCCTTTTACCTTTAATTTTTTAGCCAGTTTTACCCTCGGAAAATCAGGAGCCATTATTTACCGACCCTCCATTAATGATTATATAGATAGTCTTACTAACTTAATACTAGGTTGTGGCATCGCCTTCGAACTACCTATTCTTGCTTATGTATTAGGAAAAATAGGTTTAATTACAGCAAATTTTTTAAAGCAATATAGAAAATATGCATTTGTGATAATCCTTATTGTTGCTGCAGTTATTACCCCGTCGCCTGATGTTACAAGCCAAACAATTGTAGCTATCCCCCTTCTTTTATTATACGAAATTAGTGTGCTACTAGTTGCTCGGATAGACAAAAAAAAAGCTAGAGAAGAAAAAGAATGGAACTAATAAAGCAAGTTAAATTATTGATTAACTTAGTGCACGTAATTTTACATTAATTATAAATTCACAATTATTATGTCGGCCTTCAATTTAAAACTTCCCATAGCCATAGGATGCGATCATGCAGGTTTTGATTGCAAAGAAGACCTTATCTCTGTATTTGATGGGGAAGGTTTAACCTTTACAGATTTTGGAACCTTTAATAAAGATTCTGTAGACTACCCAGACTTTGCCCACCCTGTAGCTTGGGCCGTAGAAAAAGGCGAAGCTGCTTTTGGAATTTTATTATGTGGTAGCGCCAACGGTGTAGCTATTACGGCTAATAAACATGTTGGCGTAAGAGCAGCTATTTGCTGGGGAGAAGAATTAGCCGAACTAGCACGTAAACACAATGATGCCAATATTATTTGTATTCCTGCCCGTTTTGTGCGGGATGGTGATGCAAAAAAAATACTAGACATTTTTATGAATACCCCTTTTGAAGGAGGACGTCATCAGAAAAGAGTAGATAAAATTTACTGCTAAAATTCCTGAAAATTTATCTCAACACTTATCAAAAATAAAATCTTTATCAGCTATTTTTTAATTATTTTGCTTTTGCAACCATTATGTTTTGTAGTGGGTTATTACTAAAATTTAAAAATGAAAAAAATATTTTTATCCCTGGGCCTATTTGTTGCTGCTATTACAAATGCGCAAACAGATATGGCAACAAAATATGCTACAACAATTAATATTGATAATCTTTATAAACACCTTAGCATTATTGCCAGTGCCGAAATGGAAGGACGCGAAACCGGCACCGAGGGACAACGAAAAGCCGCAAATTATATTGAAACACAGTTTAAAACCATTGGATTAAAACCAGTTGCTTCTTTAAATGACTATCAGCAGTTTTATCCACTGTATCAGGACAGTTTAAAAACAGCTGATCTTACTGTTGCTGGTAACGCGGCTATATATGGTAAAGATTTTATCATAAATATTAATAACAATGAAACCGGAAAATTTAAAAGCAATAAAATTATTTTTGCTGGTTACGGCATTGATGACGAAAAATATACTGACTATACTGGACTTGATGTAAAAGGAAAAATAGTTATTCTCTTTTTGGGTGAACCTAAAAAAGATGGAAAATATTTTTTAAGCGGCACCGCACGTTCCAGCGCCTGGACCTTCCCTGGTATTACAAAAAAGCTAGAAGCTGCTGCTGTCAAAGGAGCAGCAGGAGTAATTGTAATAAACCCCAGCCAAGAAACCTTTAACGAACGTTCAGTTGTTAATGGTAAAAAAACAGGTGTGTATTATCCAAAAGAAAATGCTGGAACAAAATCATTAAACTTTGTACAGATTTCTCATGCCTTTGCAAAAAATATTATCGGTAATAATTTTGATAGTTTACTTAAAATTGTAAAAGCAAACGGAATAATAGGAGACCAATGGGCTATGGAAAGAAAAATCAAAGTAACTTATTTATTTGAAAAATTTAGAACAACCATTAACGCCAGCAATGTGGTAGGTATAGTTGAAGGAACCGATAAAAAAGATGAGTATGTATTTTTAACTGGACATTATGATCACCTGGGCATGCGTAATGGAAAAATATATTACGGTGCTGATGATGATGGCAGTGGCACTTGTGCCGTTATAAATATGGCTGAGGCATTTGCAAAAGCTGCTGCCGAAGGCAATCGACCTAGAAGAACAATCGTATTTATGGCGGTTAGTGGCGAAGAAAAAGGATTGTGGGGTAGCGAATATTATAGCGATCATCCATTTTATCCTTTGGAAAAAACAAGTGTTGATTTAAATATCGATATGGTTGGCCGCGTTGATACGGAACGCAAAACTGACGATACCCTTAATTATGTGTATGTTATTGGACATGATAAAATTAGCAGTGATTTATCCGTTATTAGTGAGGTTGTAAATAAAAAATATACCGGTTTAATTTTGGATTATAAATTTGATGACCCCAACGATCAAAACCGTATTTATTTTCGCAGTGATCATTATAATTTTGCTCGTAAAGGAATCCCCATTTTATTTTTCTATGATGGAATGCTAAAAGCAGATTATCACCAACCAACCGATACAATTGAAAAAATAAACTGGAGCCTATATGAAAAAAGAGTGCGTATGATATTTTATACCGCTTGGGAAATGGCTAACAGAGATGGGATGTTGAAAAGAGATACCCCGTTGAATATGGGAGTGAGATAAAGAACCCTCCCAACCCTCCCCCTCGGGAAGGAAAGCAAAAAAGATTAAGTAATAAAAAAATACCTGTAAATAATGCAGGTATTTTAATTTAATTGAGTCTGCGCTTCAATCTCTTCTATTTCCTAACTCCACCGGTGTTAAAGCTAAAAAAGAATGTAGTTCAGAGGAGGGCTTACCAACCTAATACCCACGCAAATATTAGCGGGGCCACAATGGTAGCATCACTCTCTACAATAAATTTAGGTGTATGAATATCTAATTTACCCCAGGTAATTTTTTCGTTAGGAACCGCTCCAGAGTAGCTCCCATAAGAAGTTGTAGAATCACTTATCTGACAAAAATAACTCCAAAACGGAACATCATGCCATTCTAAATCTTGATACATCATCGGTACAACACAAATGGGAAAATCGCCGGCAATACCACCACCTATCTGGAAGAATCCAACACCTTTTCCTGCAGAATTATTACGATACCAATCGGCCAACCAAACCATATATTCAATACCACTCTTCATAGTTGTGGCTTTTAATTCGTTTTTAATAATGTACGAAGCAAAAATATTTCCCATGGTACTGTCTTCCCAACCGGGTACTACTATCGGAATATTTTTTTGTGCAGCAGCCAGCATCCAGCTGTTCTTGGGGTCAATCTCGTAATACTGCTCCAGCAAACCACTCAGTAGCATCTTATACATATATTCATGCGGAAAATAACGTTCGCCTTTATCATCCGCATCTTTCCAAATTTTATGAATATGCTGCTGTAGTCTTCTAAAAGCTTCTTCTTCCGGAATACAGGTATCGGTAACGCGGTTATAATGATTTTCCAGCAAGTCCCATTCTTCCTGTGGACTTAAATCGCGATAATTAGGCACTCTTTTATAATGACTGTGCGCCACCAAGTTCATAATATCTTCTTCCAGATTAGCCCCCGTACAACTGATAATGCTCACTTTGTCCTGGCGAATCATTTCTGCCAAACTCAATCCTAGCTCTGCAGTACTCATAGCGCCTGCTAAGGTAATCATCATTTTACCACCTTCATCCAGGTGTGTTACATAACCTTTTGCAGCATCCATTAAAGCTGCTGCGTTAAAATGCTTGTAATGATGTTCAATAAAGTTGGAAACTGGTCCTTTACTCATAATACTTATTTAAGGCTGCAAAAGTAATTTTTTTTATGTCCCCAGACATTGATTTTATATTAAAATTATCTAAGCAGATATTGTGGCGTGCCGCAATAATCTAAAGACTCCCTAAGATCGTCACTTTCTTTCGCTATTTTATTTCAAATACACTTTTATGAAAAAGTTATTCTTTTTTATTTTTTGTGTGCTTTTAATCTTATATCAGACACAGAGATGCAAAAATTGAAAGAATGATAAAAGTGTATTCTAACTAAGTTATACCTTAGTGGGCCTTTATTAAAAATATCAATAGAGAACTTGCTATGGAAGTAAGTAAAGAAAGCAAATTTTGTACCCTTTTAGATGTAAAATGCTATATTAATAATGTAACCTTTATAAATAGATAACTCCGCTCAAGTAATATAAATTGCTTTTTATTATTAATTTCAGACCTTTGCACTCTATTGATAATCGCTTTAAATTTATTAATAAAATGAATCTTGCTACAAAATTTATACACGCTGGCAGCGAACCTGATCCAAGTACTGGAGCTATTATGACTCCTATATATCAAACCAGTACTTACGTGCAGGAAGCTCCTGGTAAAAATAAAGGTTATGAATATGCTAGAAGTCAAAACCCTACCCGTAAAGCATTGGAAGATGCCTACGCCATTATAGAAAATGCTAAGTTTGGATTAGCTTTTGGCAGTGGTGTAGCTGCAACCGACAGTGTAATGAAATTATTAAACCCGGGAGATGAAGTTATTGCTGCTAATGATATGTATGGTGGAAGCTATCGTTTATTTACAAAAGTGTGGGAACGATACGGTATTAAATTTATTTATGTTGATACCACTGATGCAACAAACGTACAAGCTGCTGTTACAGCAAATACAAAATTGATTTGGTTAGAAACACCAACAAATCCGTTAATGAATATTACTGATATTGCGGCCATTGCAGTTGTATCAAAAGGAGCAAATTCCATACTTTGTGTGGACAATACATTTGCATCACCATACTTACAAAATCCATTAGATTGGGGTGCAGATATTGTAATGCATTCTGCTACAAAATATTTAGGTGGACATAGTGATGTAATACAAGGTGCATTAATGATGAATGATGCAGAGCTTAGGGAAAAATTATATTTTATACAAAAGAGCTGTGGTGCTGTGCCCGGACCAATGGATTGTTTTTTAGTATTAAGAGGCATTAAAACCTTACATGTACGAATGAAACAGCATTGCGAAAACGGTGAAAAGATTGCCCATTGGCTTCGTAATCATAGTAAAGTTACAAAAGTTTACTGGCCAGGTTTTGAAGATAATGCCGGATACGAAATTGCTAAAAAACAAATGAATGGCTTTGGCGGCATGATCAGTTTTGTGCTAAAAGATGAAAGTATAGATGCTGCGAATAAAGTATTAACCGGAACACATCTATTTGCACTTGCCGAAAGTTTAGGTGGTGTAGAATCACTAATCAATCATCCAGCAAGTATGACACATGCCAGCATACCTCGTGAAGAACGTATTAAAAATGGCCTTGCTGATGGTTTAATAAGATTAAGTGTAGGTATAGAAGATGTAGATGATTTAATAGACGATTTAAATAAAGCTATTTGATAAATTGATGAATTATTTTATTGAAATTATTGGGTGGATTGGAGCTATATTAATTATAGGTTCATATTATTTGAACATTAATGGTAAATTAAATAGTGGATCTTTAATATACATCCTAAGTAATTTACTTGGCGGGATATTTTTTACCATCAATACGTTGATTCATCAGGCTTACCCATCTATGATTGTAAATATTATCTGGATATTTATTGCTCTTGCTGCATTATTTAAAAAAAAGAAATCTAGCAGATTATAAAAAGATATTAGTGAAAAATAATCTTAAAAAACTTTTAGATGAGAAAGTTAATAAATATAATCAGCCCTATTTTATAAAAAATGACCCGATCTGTATCCCTCATCTTTTTACCAAAAAACAAGATATAGAAATTGCCGGTTTTTTTGCAGCTATTTTTGCTTGGGGCAACCGTACTACCATTATTAATAAGTCAAAAGAATTATTACAATTAATGCATCATGCTCCATATGATTTTTGTTTGCATCATTCCGCCAACGATCTTAAAAAATTACTTCTTTTTAAACATCGCACATTTAATGCAACCGATCTGCTGTATTTTATAGATTTTTTTAAAATGCATTATTCTAATCATCAATCATTAGAAATTGCTTTTACTAAATGGATGCAAAAAGATGACAAAAATATTGAACAAGGATTAAAAGGATTTTATCATTATTTTTTTTCTCTGCCATATATCCCCGATCGTACTAGAAAACATATTGCCACTCCAGATAAAAACTCGTCTTGTAAAAGACTAAACATGTATTTGCGATGGATGGTACGTAACGATAAAAAAGGTGTTGATTTTGGTATTTGGAAAAATATTTCCCCTGCTCAACTTATTTGCCCAATAGATGTACACGTAGCAAGAGTTGCAACAGAATTAAAATTACTAAAAAAACAATCTATTAGCTGGCGTACAGCCCTAGAGTTAACATCCTTTTTACGAACATTAGACAAAACCGATCCAGTAAAATATGATTTTGCTTTATTTGGATCAGGGGTAATGGAAAATAAACCACGAACGAAAATTAAAAATAACTTTACTAAATTAATTACTAGATGAATAATCTCGAATTAATAATATCCCTTAACCAAAATTTTGCAGTTAGTTTATCTGAAAAGATTTCGATAGAACAAGTACGATTCCAACTCTCTGAATATATTAATAACCTAAAAAAAAGATTTTGATAAATTGATTGCTTATTTATATCGCATTGATATAAATGAACAAAAAATAAAATCACTATTGCAGCAAAATTCAAAAAAAGATGTGAGTAATATTATTGCAAATTTAATTATAAAAAGGTAACATCAAAAAATAAAAACTCGAGAGCAGTATCGGAAAAAAGATTCAAATATTGATAAAGATGAGCAATGGTAAATATATCAACAGAAAAATTAATTCAATGCTATTCATTTTCTGTTATGCTGACAAAAGCAAGTGCAAAGCGTTTAATAATTTTACCTCGTAATAAATAGTTATTTTTGCTCATACAATTTAAATTTTATGAAATTAGTTACTTATTTAAAAGACGGACAAGATCAGTTAGGAATTGTAGTTGATGGCCATATTTATGCCATGGATGCATTACACAGTGACTTACCCAATACCATGTCCATGTTTTTAAATTTTTGGGATGATATTATGCCTTTGGCAAAGGCAGTAGAACAAAGGATAAAAGATAGATTAACTAAAAATCCAGTAGCTGAGTCTTTTGCAGATGCTGAAATTATAGCGCCAGTTCCACATCCTACTAGTTGCCGCGATGGATATGCCTTTAGGCAGCATGTTGCCGCTGCCCGACGTAACCGAAAGCTAGATATGATTGCCGAATTTGACCAATACCCTGTTTTTTATTTTACTAACCACAATAGTATACAAGGACCTGGCAATATCATTTGCATGCCCGATCATTTTAAAAAATTGGATTTTGAATTAGAAGCTTCTATTGTTATTAATAAACCTGGTAGAAATATTAAAGCAGCTGATGCTGATGAATATATTGCTGGTTTAATGATTATGAATGATATCAGTGCAAGAACATTACAAATGGAAGAAATGCTGCTAAACTTAGGCCCTGCAAAAGGAAAAGATTTTGCTACCGTAATTGGGCCTATGTTGGTTACATTAGATGAGTTGGAACAATATGAAGTGCCCTGCAAAGAAAATCATATCGGTAAAAGTTGGAACCTGAATATGAAATGCTGGGTAAATGGCAAGCAGGTTAGCGAAGGCAATCTTAGCGATATGGACTGGACCTTTGCTGAAATAATTGAACGATGTAGTTATGGCGTTAACCTAATGCCCGGCGATGTAATTGGCAGCGGCACAGTTGGTACAGGTTGCTTTTTAGAATTAAATGGTACTGGCTTATTAAATAATTCCGATTTTAAACCACAATGGCTAGAGGAAGGAGATGTAGTAGATATGGAGATTTACGGATTGGGTAAACTTACTAATACAATCATTAAAGATGAAAGCGATTTTAGTATTTTAGCATTGAAGAAAATATAACCTATGCTGATAAATTTTAAAAAAATAAACTCCATCAATGCGCAAAATTATTTGCAGCATGCTATAGCTCCAAGGCCAATTTGTTTTGCATCAACCATTGATAAAGCTGGTCATGTAAACCTTAGTCCTTTTAGTTTTTTTAATTTATTTTCTTCCAACCCTCCCATTGTAATTTTTTCTCCCGCACGGCGAGTTAGAGACAATAGTACAAAACATACATTGCAAAATGTAAGCGAAGTTCCGGAAGTGGTGATCAATATGGTAGATTATAATATGGTACAGCAGGTAAGCTTAAGTAGTTGTGAATTTCCTAAAGAGTGCAATGAATTTATCAAAGCCGGTTTTACAGAAGAAAAGGCGACAATGGTAACCCCGCCCATGGTAAAAGAAAGTAAAATAAAATTAGAGTGTAAAGTTTTAGAAATAAAACCTTTGGGTGCCGAAGGGGGTGCCGGCAATCTGGTAATTTGTGAAGTCCTATGTATGCATATTGATGAAAGTATTTTGGATGATCATGATAATATTGACCAAACCAAATTGAATTATGTAGCGAGGTTGGGTGGTAACTGGTATGCAAAAATTGACGAAAATAATCTTTTTAAAGTTGCCAAACCAAACACACAATTAGGGATTGGAGTAGATGAACTACCTGAAAGCATTAGGACGAGTAAAATACTTAATGGTAACCATTTAGGGCAACTGGCTAATGTACACGAAATGCCTTTTGTTGATCCATCTTATAATGATGATAAACTAAAAAATATCATTCAATATTTTTCTATTAATCCAGATGAAATGGATACTGAATTACATCGCTATGCCGCAGTATTATTAGATGCAGGGAAAATAAAAGATGCCTGGCAGGTATTGCTGGCAGATGTATAAATAAACATACGCAACCATATAATTATCTTTGAGATGATTATTTAATCGAAGGTATATTATTTTCATTTTCGTACATACTATAAAATCTTACTAATAATTTTAATCTCAGAAACTGTACGTGACAAATCAGGTGTATGCGGTATATTTGTAACTAACTTTAATATACTTTTAGTCATTAGCAGTAAAGCTGATAAAGCCTAATAGCCAAATTTATGAGCACACAACATTTATCCGAACAGGAACTTATTCGTAGAGAAAAATTAACGGAACTTACTAAACTAGGCATCGATGCATATCCTGCAGCGTTATACCCAGTAAATAACAACTCCGTTAATATAAAACAAAATTATAAAGAAGAGGAGAATAAAGATCAGTTTGTAGAGGTATGTTTGGCAGGGCGCATCATGAGTGTAAGGGATATGGGTAAGGCTAATTTTGCTGTATTACAGGATGGATTTGGTAAAATCCAGTTTTATATTAAACAGGATGATATTTGTCCGGGCGATGATAAAACTATGTATCAAACCGTTTGGAAAAAATTAATTGATATTGGAGATATCATCGGCATAAAAGGATATGTTTTTACCACAAAAACTGGTGAAACATCTATTCACGTAAAAGAATTTACCATACTTACTAAATCTTTACGTCCCTTACCTATTGTAAAAGAAAAAGATGGCGAAGCCTTTGATGAAGTTACCGATCCAGAATTTCGTTATAGACAACGATATGCCGATTTGATTGTAAACCCTGTCGTTAAAGAGACTTTTATAAAACGCACAAAAATGGTAAACGCCATTCGTGAGTTTTTAAATGAAAGAGGTGCACTTGAAGTAGATACCCCTGTATTACAAAATATTCCGGGTGGTGCAGCAGCAAGGCCTTTTACCACTCATCATAATGCATTAGACGTGCCAATGTACATGCGTATAGCTAATGAATTATATTTAAAAAGATTAATAGTTGGTGGTTTTGAATGGGTGTATGAATTTAGTCGAAATTTTAGAAACGAAGGTATGGACCGCACACATAATCCTGAATTTACCATTCTTGAATTTTATGTAGCCTACAAAGATTATGAGTGGATGATGGACACTACAGAACAGTTGCTAGACAAAGCTGCTATAGCAACGAATGGCACAACTAAAGTTATGGTTGGCAATAAAGAAATTAATTTTAAAGCCCCATACAAAAGAATTACCATGTACGATGCCATTAAGGAAAATACAGGATTTGATATTAGCAATATGGATGAGGCTGCTATTAGGCAGGTATGCCGTGAACTAAAGATACATGCTGATGAAAAATGGGGAAAAGGTAAACTTATAGATGAAATTTTTGGATGCAAATGTGAGCCTAATTATATTCAGCCCACTTTTATTACCGATTATCCTGTAGAGATGAGTCCGCTTACCAAAAAGCACCGCAGCAAACCTGGACTGGTTGAGCGTTTTGAGTTGATGTGTAATGGTAAAGAAATTGCCAACGCTTATAGCGAGCTGAACGATCCTATAGAACAACGTGAACGTTTTGAACAGCAAACCAAACTAATGGAACGCGGTGATGATGAGGCTATGTTTATTGATCATGATTTTTTACGTGCGCTAGAATATGGCATGCCCCCAACTAGTGGAATTGGATTTGGAATTGATAGAATAGCTATGTTGTTAACAAATCAACATTCTATTCAGGATGTATTATTTTTTCCAATGATGCGGTCAGAAAAAGCAGATGATTAGATAGTTAAAATTACATTGCTAAGCAGGTAATTTCCCTTAAATTAAAACAATAGAAATGTGTACACGTTGATGCAGAATTACTAAAATCAGTTTTATAAAAATTGCTCCCCCGTGTATTTTACACAAAAAGATCTTTGTACAATTGTGCGCCGGGTACAACTGAATATTTTTCAAGATCAGTAATACCTTCTGAAGCAAGTACAAGCTCATCAATAAAAGTATTGCCTGTGCAACTTATTGAAGGTTTTGTTAAAATATAGTAAGCCGCATCTGCAATAATATCTACTGTGCGACTCATATTCATTAATATGCTGCCTCCTAATAAATTATTTACGGCTGCCGTGGCGATAGTAGTTCGAGGCCAAAGGGTATTAGCTGCAACATTATATTTTTTTAGTTCGGCCGATAACCCCAAGGCAATCATCGTCATATTATATTTACTAATAGTATACGCTAAGTGATTTTCGAACCACTTTAAGTCCATATTTATGGGCGGAGATAAATTTAAAATATGGGCATTGGTGCCCTTTTTTAGATAGGGAATACAGGCTCTACTCATCATGAAAGTACCACGTACATTAATGTCATACATCAAATCAAAACGCTTGGATTCTGTTTGCTCAGTAGTTGTTAGATTTATAGCTGATGCATTGTTTATTAAGATATCGATGCCGCCAAATTTTTCAATAGTTTTATCCACTACGTTTTGTATCTGTTCTTCAAAACGAATATCACATTGAATAGCCAAAGCCTTACCACCTATTGCCTCCATCTCTGCAGCTGCAGAAAAAATAGTACCGCCTAATTTTGGATTTTCTTCCACACTTTTAGAGGCTATTACAATATTAGCCCCTGCTGCAGCTAAACGCAAACCAATGGCTTTTCCAATACCGCGTGATGCCCCGGTAATAATGACTGTTTTATTTTGAAATGACATGGTAACTACATTTAATTTAAGGTGCCATTTATTTAACTAAACTTTTATTATAATAATACCGCCTCGTGGGTAATATGTGTGTTGTATAATTTAGAAATAAGGCAATTTTCTTTTGCATCTAAAACTGCTGCATCAAACTGTTGCTGACTAACACCTGGCACTGATCCTTTTATATTCAAATGCGATTCTGTGATAGAGCCATCTTGTAAAGTTATGTCACATTTAGTTTCAATTTCATCAGGGGTAAAGCCAGCAGCATTTAAAATAAAAGTTAGTTTCATGGTAAAACAGCCTGCATGAGCAGCGGCTAATAACTCCTCAGGATTTGTACCAATGCCATCCTCAAAACGAGAGGTGTAAGAATACTGCGTTTTGTTTAAAGTTGTGCTTTGCGTGGTTAAATGACCAGTGCCTTCTTTACCTGTTCCGTTCCAAACGGCTGTTGCATTACGTTTCATTTTATTTTAGTTTTTGTTTTAAATTTTGTTTTAAATTCTAATTCGGTTAACCCAACGAGTATTTTTTTACCATTCTCTATAACCGGTCTTTTAATAATGCTTGTATTTTTTATCATTAATTTTATTGCTGAATCTATATCGATTATTTTTTCTTGTTCGCCTAAAGTTAAAGCACGCCAACTTGTACTTTTTTTATTTAACAACGCTTGCCACCCTAAATTGTTACACCAGTTAGTTAGTTTCTCATTAGTAATTCCTAATTTTTTATAATCCCAAAATTTAATTTTAATTTTTTTATTTGTAAAAAATGTTAAAGTCTTTTTTATGGTATCACAATTAGGAATGCCATATACAATTATTTGAGCCATATTAAAAATCGGGAAGTACGGGTTTTGTTTTCATAATATTTTCAATTTTCTCTATCACATCTGGCGTTAATAAAGTAACCACTTCCAATGCTTTTAAATTATCTAGCAATTGTGATTTTTTTGTAGCCCCTAAAATAGCAGTGCTTACATTTGTATTTTTTATACACCAAGCAATGCTTAAAGAAGCGCTGCTTACGCCTAGCTTTGCAGATAGATCATTCAACTTCTTTACTTTTTTTATTTTATGATCCATCACCCATCTTTCTTTTAACCAATCAAACCCCTCTAATGCAAAGCGACTGCCTTTTGGAATGCTATCATTATACTTGCCAGTTAAAAGTCCCGATGCCAAAGGGCTCCAAATAGTGGTGCCAAGTCCAATATTTTTATAAATTTCTAAAAATTCTTTTTCAATTTTATCACGTTCAAATAAATTGTATTGTGGTTGTTCCATAGTAGGACCAATCAATTTTAATTTTTCTGCCACTCGATGCGCTTCCATAATTTCTACACCGCTCCATTCGCTAGTGCCCCAATACATTATTTTGCCCTGTTGAATAAGGTGATTCATTGCCCATACAGTTTCTTCTATAGGCGTGTTTTTATCAGGGCGATGGCAATAAAATAAATCTAAATAATCAACTTGTAATCTCTGTAACGCTTCCTCACAGGCTTCTAATAAATGCTTACGGCTACAACCGGTTTGATTTGGTTTATTGGCTTTTCCCCTCCACCCCCAAAAAGCTTTAGAAGAAACAACATAAGAACTGCGATCCCATTTTTTATTTTTTAATACCCGCCCCATCATTTTCTCACTTTCGCCTAACGCATATACTTCGGCATTATCAAAAAAATTAACCCCATTATCATAAGCAACACCCATTAATTCATCGGCTGTTTTATCATTTATTTGTTTACTAAAGCTTACCCAGCTGCCAAATGAAAGTACACTTAGTTGTAATCCTGATTTTCCTAAACGACGATATTCCATAAGTATGTTTAATGTCTTACTAAGATACTGTTCCGTATATGTTTTACATTATTAGAATAAAATTACGACCGTAAGTTATTATTCCCAAAATAACAAATTCAGATTTAATTTGTTTAAAAAATTAATTTGAGGAAAATTGTGAATTTGGAATACTAATTACCCCAACAGGATTAATAATATGCCATGCTTTAAAATCCTGACTTGCATCCATTCCTACGCCATCAATTATCTGCATTTTACGTCTAATTCTTACAGGTTTATCCGTATAAAATTCGCAGCCTTTTTTATTTCTATCCCACCACAATTCATTGCAATATAAAGTATCCCCAAGTACATTAACTACTTTCACGCTATCCTTTAAAAACACTTTGCTTTCAAGCTCAAAGTATTTTCCGTATCTAGCATCCAGCCGACTGTCTACCGCTCCAATTTCATTAAAAAAATCAACATGCATTTTTTTGGTAAACTCAACATACGGATTTACTTCCTGCACCCTTAACATAAGCGGGGATGAGAGCTTTGCTTTAGCCTTCCCCCCTAATGTATAATTAATTTGTACATTTAGTATTTCTTCAATACCTAAATTTTTGCTATTGTATTCACTTAATTCTTTATCACTATTACCACAGGAAGATAAAACTATAATTATAAAAATACTGAGAATTATTAAACGCAAAAAGATATAAATAATACTCCGAAGCGTATTGCGCTGTAAATACAATGATATGCTTTGAAACTCTACTGCCATCAAATAGTATTGTAGGTATTATTAAATAATTCCTGGTAATATATTAATTGTATTTAGGCTTTTGAAACCAACGGGCATTCATGGATACCCCAATGCTAAACCGAACAATATTTTCACGAACGTTAGTTTCTTTGTTACCTCTGTTAGCAAGTTCTAATGCGGTGTTTAAAACCACATATTCGCCTGTATAACTTATCCGTTTTAAAGAAGTTAATGGTAACCCAGCTCCAATCGTAAATCCATATTCGGGCCTATTTGCATTAATCTTTATATAATCGGTTCCGTAATATAAACCGGTCCTATATTTTACAAAATTAAAATAATTTTTAACCAGTGTATTTTCCTTGGCAGGATAAAACTGTGCTCCTGCCCTAAAAATCCAGCTATTTTGCACCTGATCTGTTTGACCATAAAAACGATACCCACTCCAGTTACCATATTCAAAATCGGCACCGATTAACCAATGAGCATCTTGGTAAGCTAAACCCATACCAATCATAGCAGGAAAAGTAATAGTGCCCTTCACCTCTTTTTCTTCATACACACTATCCAACTGAATATAACTGCCATTCTGATCGGAATAAATTATTTGTCTTAGTACATCTTTTTTTGCATTAACATTCTGCCGCATGTTACCATAAACACCCACTTTTAAATTTTTTGTTACCCACTGCTTTTCATCTTTTGCTAGCGCAATATCATACTGCATGCCCCCGTTAATAAATAAGCCGCCAAATGTTGTTTTAGTTTCAGAATTAGAGTTGTAATAAAAAGTACTATCATTAATAAAACTAAGTTTAGTACTAAAATTTTTACTGCCAAACATATAACCTGCATTAAAACCAAGACTAAAATTTTTATACTTAAACCCTGTTCCAAAAAATGCTTGATTTACACCACCCGTACCTTCATATAATGTATTTAAAGTATCAATGCCAGCAAGACGATCATTTTTTTCAATCTTATAATTAATACTAGTTAAGGGCTTTATTCCAAAACTCATTGCCCAAAGCATTTCTTTTTTTGCCATTTTAGCGGTAGTTAATGGAACTGCCAGTTGTAAATAGGACATATAGGTATTAGCCGAGGTGAATTTTTTTGCTGGATTTGTGCTTTTTAAAATTCGATAATCTATATCGGCACCCACATCCAAGATTGTATTGGTTATAAAACTTAAAGAAGCCGGATTTGTAAAATTAATACTCCTATTATCGGCCACCCCCGCAGCAATACCACCCATACCTCTGGATAATATATTTTTATTAGGAGTAATATCGCCCAAACCATATCTAGAATAAGGTGAATTTTCTTGTGCAATTAGACTCATATGTAAGCTACAAGCCACAAATAATACAATTAAAATTTTACCCATTGTTAAATTCACTAAGTGCATACAATCCTTTAAATAAGAAATTAGAGTCGGCAAATATCTTGTTTTTAAGTTGTCCGGCAAAATAGCTTGTATCGCCCCCGGTTAAAACCGCGTTAAAGTTGCTGTATTTTAAGGAATATTCATCAATAAATCCATCTATTTCATAGGTAATTCCACCTATTACGCCACTTTGCATATTTGTTTTGGTATCGTAGCCAATTAGTGGGAAGTTCCAGTCTTTTTGCACCAAAGGTAGTTTTGCCGTAAACAACTGCATAGCTTTAAAGCGCATTTCCATGCCTGGCGAAATACTACCCCCAATAAATTCATTATACTGATTTATAAAATTATAAGTAATACAGCTACCTAAAGCAATAACTAAAGTATTTTTTCCAGGATAAAAATGAACAGCAGCTGCCGAAATTGCCAATCTATCTGCACCTATTGTTTCTGGCTTCCCTACCGGGGTTGTAAAATTTACTTTGGTTAAATGTGATAGTTTATGAAATACCGAATGAGCAGCCAGTACATTTTCTATTTCAATATTATGATCTATTACAGAAGATAAAATTGTTTTCTGGGGTTTGTAATCTGTTAATAATTTTTCAATAGTTGACCTTTCGTTGTTTAGTAAAATAATTTCTTCAACAAAATTTTCATTCTCAAAAACAGCTGCCTTTAAACGAGTATTACCAAAATCGAAGCAAATAGTTTTTATCATGATAATTAGTTTAGAAATTTAAAATTTACTTATTTAAAAAATTAAAACCAGCAACCTATTTTACCCGCATATATTTATACTTTAAAAAAGTATAACGTGCCGTAGCTTTAGCAATAATAAAACCTTCTTTGCCATCCAAAAAACCAAGCCTAAAAAAATAATGTTGTGTAAATGTAAATAATGCTGAAAAAAATTGTTTAAAAATATTAGTTCTTTTCCCTGCTTCGGCGTACTTCTTTGCACTCATTCGGGCATAATAATCAGTTTTGGCAGTATGCTCCTGTTGGTTATGCACCGTATAATGTAAAATATTTCCTTTTAGTTTAGTTATAACAACGTTTGCAGAAAAAACCAAATTCTCATGCACAGCCACATTATTCCATTGTACTTTTTTTCGGTTAAAGAGTCGAATATGGGTATCAAAACCCCATTCTCCAAAACGAATCCATTTATTGCAAAAGAAATTTTTAAAACATATATCAAATACTTCTTCCTCATTTGTTAGTGAAAGTTGCAAAAGACTTTGTTGCAATTCTTTATCAATGGCTTCATCCGCATCTAAGCTTAATATCCAATCATGCTTTGCTAATTCTATGCCTTTATTTTTATTAATACCATAACCAGCCCATGCTGTTTCAAAAACGAGCGCATTGTGTTTTTTACAAATAGCAATAGTGTCATCGATACTACCACTATCAACAATAATTATATCATTGGTTACACTTTGTAAACTTTGCAGCGTATTGGCTATAATATGCCCTTCATCTTTTGTAATAATAACAACCGAAATATTCATTGTACAAAGAAACAATAAAAAAATCATGGATAATTTGGTATTTGACTGCAGAAAAATGAAATTTGTTGAATGTGGGAACAACAGATAGATGAAATTATACAAGGCAATACAAAAACACTTGCCCGATGCATTTCCTATATTGAGAATGAAGTAGCTCATTATGAAGAGCTATTACAACAACTACCACCTTCTAAAGCAAGCATTATTGGTATTACCGGACCCCCAGGGGCTGGCAAAAGCACCCTCGTTGACGCTTTAATTGGGGTATTAGTTTCTGAAGGAAAATCTGTTGCCGTTATTTGTGTTGATCCTTCCTCCCCATTTAACTTAGGTGCGCTACTTGGCGACCGTATTAGGATGAGTGAATGGTATAACAACCCAAAAGTTTTTATACGTTCATTAGCCACAAGGGGTTCTTTAGGCGGGTTACATCCTAAAATAATAGAGATAAGTGATCTGATGAAAACGGCGCCCTTTGATTATATCATTGTAGAAACTGTTGGTGTAGGTCAAAGTGAAATTGAGATAGCCGGACTTGCCGATATTACAATTGTGGTTGTTGTACCCGAAGCAGGTGATGAAGTTCAAACCATGAAAGCGGGGTTGATGGAGATAGCTGATGTGTTTGTGGTAAATAAAGCCGACAGACCCGATGCCGATCTGTTTGTAAAGAATTTAAGATTGATGCTGGCGCCTGCTTTTCACAATCACACTATGCCGGTGCCAGTAATTAAAACCATTGCTTCGCATAAAGAAGGTGTTGTTGAATTATTGAAAACAATTACCGTCTCTTTCAGCCGAATAAAAGAGAATGAAAAAAGGTCCTGGTTACTTGCTGAAAAAGCTTTTCACCTTATACAACAAAAGAAAATGATGACAATTGATAAAACTATGCTGAAACAAAAAATTGAAGAAGCGGGGAAGGATTTTAATTTATATGCCTTTATTAAAAATTATTACTGAATAGCAGTCCGCAGTTAACAGTTGGCAATGGGGGAGTATGCTGTTGCTTACTGCCCACTGCGCTCTTCTTCCTCAAACTTCTTATTCCCTTTCCACCATCTATAGCTAATAATGCCTACTATAACAAAAGGCGCCATCATTAAATATAAAATAGCCGTATTCATCCCTTGTGCAGGCTTTTCGCCCATTTGTAAAGCAGTTTTAGCGCAAATAGAGCATTGTGCTGTTGCTGTTATATAAAATAACAGAAAGAAAAAGAATACAAATATGATACTAAAAATATATTTCATCTGAGATAGCAAAGTTAGGATAGTCTGAGCTAATTGAACTAGCTGTTTAACAAAATTTATTGACTTAAATTGCTTAAAAACTATAGAAAGTTTTATTTTGCAACAAACAGTTATTTTTATGCTAAAACAGTTATTGCCTTTTCTTATTGCCTTATTATTTTTTTCTACTGCCCATAGTCAAGTAAAAAATGTAACATTTTATTTTAAGACAGGAATACAATTTAGAAATACTGATAAATTTACAGAAGCACTAGATGCTTTCAATAAAGCAATTTCTCTAAACAAATATTTTGATTCAGCTTATGTAGAAATGGGAAATATTTTTTTAAAAATAGGAAATACAGATAACGCTATTACCGCCTATAAAATAGCAATTTCTATAAATTCAAAATACACAGAAGCATTAATTGCAATGGGTAAACTCTATAGAGACACGAAGCAAAATTTTGATTCTTCTATTTTTTATTATACAAAGGCAGTAGCAATTGATACTAGAAATAAAGATATATGGTATGGGTTAGCCTGGGTTTACAATGCAAAAAAAGAATACGACAACGCTATAAACTTCGCTGCAAAAGCCCTTGAGGTTGATAATACCTATAAGCCAGCTTATAATGAATTAGGACATGCCTACCGGGGGAGTCAAAAATTTACAGAAGGTATTGAACAATTTAAAAAAAACTTAGCTGTTTCTGAGGTTGACCTAGCTTATCTATATTCAGGATTTTGTTATACTGAGTTAAAAGATAAAGCTAGCGCGATGGAGATGCATGAAAAATTAAATAAAATTAATGAGAAAATGGCTAATGCACTTAAAAAAAAGATTGATGCAATGCAATAGCATTTTAACATGCCTGTATTTCTTTTCCCGTTAAAAGATCCTAATACAAATGATGAATAACTTAAAGTCGTAGAATTCGGAAAATACTGAAGAGCTACAAAAGTTGATTCATAACATCTGATCACATTTTTATTTCAGATGCTATAGCAGTATTTTGAAATATTTCCTGGTCAAAAAACTTAGGCTCGGTTACAAAAGCATTCAGTTCTCCCTTCATAATTGTTGAGGATAAAAGATCATCGGCCCGGTAAACAACAGGTGTTTGTGCTGCCAGTAATTTTTTTGCCCCTTGCAGCGTAATTGCATAAGCATGTGTACAATCGTGAAATCCCGCCTTCTTTAAATGTGTACAGTAAGGTTTTGGTAAAAGATTATTAACCATTTTATAGCTCCAGGCCATCAGGCCAAGTGAGCTGAATATTTTGTAAAAAAACTGTTTTGCCTTTAATCCTGCAGTAACCTTTTCATGTTTTAAATAGCCGAAGTAAACCAGTTCCCAATCTTCCGGCAACTCTTCCAATGCAGCAGATATTTCATCCATATTTTCAACAATGGGCAATACATCATCTTCTAATATCAAAATTTTTTGCCAGCCGTTTTCAATCATGGCTGCATATAAATTCCGGTGCGACAATGAACAGGCTATTTCTCCCAGGTTCAACGCTTTACCCTGTCTTTGCAGCTTTTTAGCCCTTTGTTCGTCATAGGTTCCATCTGCTTTTGCTTTGTCATAATTAAGCAGCAGTTTATCGGCACCCCAAAAAAAATCAAATGGTAAATCTTCTAAACTTTGTTTTACACGCTTGTGTCTGTCGGTAAAACGTGGGACAGATACAACCAGGATTTTATCAAAGTATTGTTGCAGGTAATTGCTAATATATGCTGGAATTGCCAATGAGGTTTTTTAGTTGTACAAAAATAGTCCTTTTGACTTGTTGAGATTTAAAAATCATGATATTACTTGTTTTGAAATAACTAAAGTTTATTTTTAACAAAAAGCTATACTTTATCATACCCAATTTATGAAAAACCCATTTATTTCTATATGTATTCCTGCCTATAAAAGAGCTAAAAATCTGCAGCGTTTATTATATTCAATAGCAACTCAAACGTATACTAATTACGAAATAATTGTTACCGACGATAGTCCTGACGACTCAGTTACTCAAATTGTAAATAGTTTTTCTATATCCCTAAATATACTTTATTTTAAAAACGATCCTGTAGCCGACACCCCGGCAAATTGGAATATTGCAATAAAAAAAGCCAGTGGCGATTGGATAAAAATTATGCATGATGATGATTGGTTTGCCCATCCTAACGCTTTACAAATATTTGCAGATGAAGCATTGAAAGCAACTAGCAATTTTATTTTTTCTGCATGTAATAATATATATACATCCCAAAAAGAAGTAAATGAATTTTTAACAGACTGGAAAAAAGAGATGCTCGAAGATAGCTGTCTGAATCTTTTTTATATGAATGTAATTGGACATCCAAGTACAGTACTTCATCGTAAAGATGAGCTTGTTATTTATGACACTCAATATAAATGGGTAGTTGATATCGATTTTTATATTCGTTATTTGCAAAAACATAATGGATTCAAATACATACCAAAAATGCTTATCAATATTGGCACTGATGATACACAAATTTCTCATTCCCTATATAAAAATCCGCAAGTAGAAGTGCCCGAATATTTATCTATGTTGGCTAAATTTCCATCATATTTATTAATGGAGCATGAATATGTTTTTCATTGCGTATGGAATTTGGTAAAGCGCTTTCGCATTAAAAATTTAACTATGATTAAGGCTTGGGGCTACCAAGGACCATTACCAAACAATTTACAAGCCATCATTGATTTTCAAAAATTAATTCCCCGCATTTTAATTAAGCAACCAAAATGGTCAACAGTATTAATGAAAAAATGTTATCGTAAATTAAAATCTCAGGGTTTAAATAGATAGAAAGACGCTTGATCAGATTCGCCGTCTTTATCGTTTTGTAAATTAATGCGTTTAAAACTTTCAATATCCTTTTTACTATATCCAGATGCAACTTTGTTTACCATATATGAATTAGGATCAGGCAATGCAATGTCTTTTGCATATTGATCACTACCAATAAGACTTATATAATTTCCATCAAAAATTGTCTTTCGTAACTCAAATCCAGCTTGCTCGGCCAGTAACTGCATACTTTTTAAAGTATGTATGTAAATATGTCTTGGGGCATCTAGGTCCATCCAATTGAGTCCATATTTTTTCCAGCCGTACCCTCCCATTACAGGTGTTCTGATCAATAAATATTTTTCTTTTTTTAATATTTTAAAAAGCTTGTGTAAAACTTTCAATGGCTCATCCATATGTTCAAATGCATGGTGCAGCATAATATAATCAAATTGGCCCTCCGTTTCAAAAATGCTTTTTTTATAAATATTAACCACGCCATATTTTAGATCTTTATCAATAAACGGATCAATGCCAGTTAAATTTGTAAACCCAATTTTAAACAAATCAAGTAATAAACTGCCGTTGCCTGTACCTACATCAAGTAGAGCATCTTGATATTGAACTCCGGCATTTCTTATCCAGGAATAATAATCAGGTGTTTTATACCCTATCGATAATAGATTTCCTAATAATTTATTTTTCCCATAAATAAGATAAGACCCTTTTATTGTGCGAAGTTTATCTGCTTTTGCACACAAATCTAAACCCCTATTAAAAGAATAGTACCCATCGTTAGGATAATATTTACCAAGGTCTAAAGGGATTTCAAGTAGCTGCATGCAACCACATTTATAACATTCCAAATAAGTAAATACGTTTCTCAACCCCAATTGCATTTCCTTTATTTGATGTAAATTATTTTGCTGATCATTTCCGCAAATTTTACAACATTCAGTTTCCATAATATTATTATTTACATAAATTTAATTATAATAAAGTGTTTTTGATACGATTTAGTCTTTACAAAAAAATCCCCCATTTAAAAAACGGGGGATTAATATATTATTAAGTATTTTAAGCAGGTTCAGATTTCATCTGCTTAGAAGCTCTTGATCGTTCATTCTCATCTAATAAAACTTTACGCATACGAATGCTTTTTGGCGTTACTTCAATACACTCATCCTGCTGAATATATTCCATACACTCTTCTAAAGTCATTAAAATCTTTGGTGCAGCACGACTAGCATCGTCACTACCACTAGCACGGTGATTGGTTAATTTTTTTGGCTCTGTTGCATTTACATTTAAATCTCCTGGCTTAATATGTTCAGCAATTATCTGACCTGCATAAACCTCTTCTCCTGGATCAACAAAAAATCTACCCCTATCCTGTAATTTATCAATAGAATAACCAGTTGTTTTCTCCATATTTTTAGAAAGCAAAACACCATTACTTCTTCCCGGAATATTTCCTTTCCAAGGACGGTAATCAGTAAAGCGATGTGCCATTACAGCTTCTCCTGCAGTATTGGTTAACATGTTGCTTCTTAACCCTATCAAACCTCTTGAAGGAATATCAAATTCTAGATGTTGCATTTCGCCTTTGCTTTCCATAACCAACATTTCGCCTTTGCGTTGGGTAACCAGGTCAATTACCTTTCCACTAAATTCACCAGGTACATCTACCACTAGATTTTCATAAGGCTCACATTTTTTACCATCAATTTCTTTTACCAATACCTGAGGGTTACCCACAGTTAATTCAAAACCTTCTCTACGCATGGTTTCTATCAAGATGCCCAAATGCAAAATGCCACGCCCATAAACCAGGAAACTATCTGCACTGTCAGAATCTTCAACACGCAATGCCAGATTTTTTTCAGTTTCTTTCATCAACCTATCTCTTAAATGACGAGACGTTACAAACTTTCCTTCTCTTCCAAAAAACGGTGAGTTATTAATGCTAAACATCATGCTCATCGTTGGCTCATCCACACTAATCACCGGTAATGCTTCAGGAAATTCGATATCACAAATCGTATTCCCTATATTAAATTCGTCTAATCCTACTATAGCACAAATATCGCCTGCGCTTACTGCTGTTGCTTTCTTTTTGCCTAAAGCTTCAAAAGTATACAACTCTTTTACTTTCATTTTCTTTATTTCGCCACCCGCCTGCACCAAGGCAATTTGCTGTCCTTCTTTAACAGTTCCTCTAGCTACTTTACCCACTGCAATTCTTCCTAAAAAAGAAGAATAATCCAATGAGGTAATCTGCATTTGTGTTGGGCCTTCGTTAACTACTGGCTCGGGCACATGTTCTAAAATAGCATCCAATAAAGGAAAAATATTATCAGTTTCAGTAAGGGACGTGTTCATCCACCCGTTTTTACTACTGCCATAAATGGTAGGAAAATTCAGTTGTTCCTCTGTAGCATCCAAATTAAAAAATAATTCAAAAACAGCATCATGCACTTCATCAGGACGACAGTTTGCCTTATCCACTTTATTTATGACTACAATAGGATGTAATCCCAAGTGCAGTGCTTTTTGTAAAACAAAGCGAGTTTGTGGCATAGGACCTTCAAAAGCATCTACCAACAATAAAACACCATCGGCCATTTTTAAAACACGCTCAACCTCTCCACCAAAATCGCTGTGACCCGGGGTATCAATAACATTAATTTTAATGTCTTTGTAAATAACTGAAACGTTTTTACTAAAGATAGTAATACCCCTTTCTCTCTCTAGGTCGTTATTATCCATGATTAATTCACCAGTTTCCTGGTTATCACGAAAAATATTTGTGCTATGCAGAATTTTATCTACCAGCGTTGTTTTTCCATGATCTACGTGAGCAATAATGGCGATGTTACGAATGTTCATAATACTAGTCTTTTATCTTTAGATAGTAATAAGCAGTATAGGCTATAAGCTGCAATAATATCTTGATCCTGTTTTTAAGGGCGCAAAGGTACACAAAATAAGCCGTAAAACAAGGGCGTATGATAAATAAAAATCATATTGGTAAATAACCCTTCTAAATTATCAATCTTGATTAATCGTGTTGAAGCGATAATTATTTATCATTAAAAAGAAATAATTGATTATCAACACATTTAATCGAAAATACGACTAAGATCATTTTGTTCTAATAGTTGTATTATTGAAAAAATATCAATAAATATATTACCTACAACAGCATGGTTTAAATATGCCCTAAGCTTTTGTAAATTACATGCTTATTATCATGCTTTTTAAACTTAATGCACCATATTCCCCTGCCGGCGATCAGCCAGAAGCCATCCGTGAACTAACGGAAGGCATTTTAAATGGAGAAAAATACCAAACCCTTTTAGGTGTTACTGGAAGTGGTAAAACATTTACCATGGCTAATGTAATACAGAACGTGCAACAGCCAACACTCGTTATTACTCATAACAAAACATTGGTAGCACAATTATATGGCGAGTTTAAACAGTTTTTTCCGGATAATGCAGTAGGATATTTTGTTTCATATTACGATTATTATCAGCCCGAGGCATACATGCCTATTAGCAATACGTATATCGAAAAAGACCTGAGTATTAATGAAGAATTGGATAAGCTACGCCTGCAAGCAACCGCACAGTTGTTAAGCGGCAGAAGAGATATTATTATTGTTGCCAGTGTGAGTTGTATTTACGGCATGGGTAATCCAACAGATTACGAAAACGGTATCATCCGTATTGAACAGGGGCAGATTATTTCCCGACAAGGATTTTTGCATGCCCTTGTAAATTCTTTATACAACCGCAGTGAAGGCGATTTTACTAGGGGCACATTTCGAGTAAAAGGTGATACTATCGACATTAATCTGCCTTATGTTGATTTTGGATACCGCATTACTTTTTTTGGCGATGAAATAGAAAGCATAGAAACGCTAGAGCTAAGCAGTGGTAAGCGTATTAGTCGTGTAGATAATGCTGCTATATTTCCTGCTAATCTATATGTTGCTCCAAAAGATATACTCCAGCAGGTTGTACATGAAATACAAGATGAAGTAGCCGCACAAGAAACTTATTACAAAAACTCGGGAAAATATATTGAGGCGCAGCGAATCAGTGAGCGCGTAAATTATGATTTGGAAATGATAAGGGAATTAGGATATTGTAGTGGTATTGAAAATTATTCAAGATTCTTTGACAGAAGAAAATCTGGCACAAGACCATTTTGTTTATTGGATTATTTTCCAAAAGATTTTTTATGCATTATTGATGAAAGTCATCAAACCATTCCACAAGTTAGTGGTATGTATGGTGGAGATAGAAGCCGTAAACTCGTTTTAGTTGATTATGGATTTCGTTTGCCTTCAGCATTAGATAATCGACCATTAAATTTTAATGAGTTTGAAACTTTATTAAATCAAATTGTTTTTGTTTCGGCAACCCCTAGTAAATACGAGTTAGAAAAATGTGAAGGCATTGTAACTGAACAAGTGGTTAGGCCAACAGGATTGCTGGACCCTCCTATTGAGGTTCGTCCTTCAATTAATCAAATAGATGATTTACTTGATGAAATTGACAAGCGAATTAAAAAAGGTGATCGGGTACTGGTAACTACATTAACTAAACGTATGGCCGAAGAAATGACAAAATACCTCCACCGAATTGATATAAAAAGTAAATACATACACAGTGATGTAGATACTTTAGAAAGAATTGAAATACTTCGGGAACTTCGCCTAGGCGTTATTGATGTATTAGTTGGAGTAAACTTATTAAGAGAAGGACTAGATTTACCAGAAGTTTCGCTGGTAGCTATTTTAGATGCAGACAAAGAAGGATTTCTACGTAACGAAAAAAGTTTGACTCAAACGGCCGGTCGTGCTGCCCGTAATGTAGATGGCTTAGTAATTTTTTATGCAGATAAGATCACCGACAGTATGCAACGTACCATCGATGAGACTAACCGTCGCAGAGAAAAACAGGTTGCGTTTAATATTAAACATAATATAACACCAACCACTATTAAAAAAAGCACTGAACAAATTTTTGCACAAGGGTCGGTACTTGACGTAAAAGGATATGACCCTTTAAATCCTTATTCAATTGCTCCAGACGCAGAAATGATACCTCTAGCAGCAGAAAATCAAGCAATCTATTTAACCATTCCTCAAATAGAAAAAGGTATTATTAACACAAAAAAAGATATGAATAGGGCTGCGAAGAATCTAGATTTTATGGAAGCAGCGAGATTAAGAGATGAAATGTTTCGATTACAAAAAGAGTTAGAGGCAATGAAAAAATAATTTACTACCTTAACCCTTTGTTAAAAATAAAAACAAACTTAATATGACTACAATCGCACTCTACAACCTTAAAGGTGGCGTGGGTAAAACTGCCAGTTGTGTAAACTTTGCCTATTTAGCTGCAGCTGATGGCTATAAAACTTTGTTATGGGATATTGACCCCCAAGGATCCTCTTCTTTTTACTATAAAGCAAAAGCTAAAACGCATCCAGGTATTAAAAAACTCATTACTAAAGATGCGGAACTCGAAAATGCAATCTTAAGTACCGATTTCGAATTGATGGATGTAATCCCTGCAGATAACTCTAGTAAAAGTTTTGATATAATGCTAGAAGAAATGAAAGGAAATAAAAATAGACTGAAATCTATTTTAAAACAATTACAGGGTGAGTATGATTTTGTTTTTATTGATTGTCCTCCAGGGTTAAGTGTATTAAGTGAAAATATTTTTAACGCCGCTGATATTGTGTTAATGCCGGTTATTCCTACCACCCTTTCAATTCGAACTTACAATATGGTCAAAGATTATTTTAAAGAAAAATCTTTAGACATGAGTAAGATGATGTGCTTTTTTACTATGACAGATTTGCGAAAAAATTTGCACAACGAAATCATGGAAGAACTTTATAAAGACAAGCGTTTCTTTCAAAATTATATCCCTTATTTAAGCGATGTAGAAAAAATGGGTGTTCACAAAGCCCCTATTATGGAATTTGCAAACAGTAGCTATGCTGCAAGTTGCTATAGAGAATTGTGGATTGAAATTAAAGAAGGGGTGTTGGAATAATTTAGTTTAAAATTATTTGTTTAATTTTATTTTTATTATTTATGAAAAGGGAATTAGATAGCTGGTTTAGTTCTGCATTATAAAAAGATATGCCCATTGTTACTTATGGCGATTACGGTACGGCTATTTTATTTATACCTACCGCAGCAGCAGATTATTTGGAGTACGAAAGATTTCAAATGATGGAAACTTTAGCTCCATATATAAATGGAGGTAAAATAAAAGTGTTTTCAATTAACAGTATCAATAACGAAATTGGGCTTAATAAAGAAATGCTTGGCGAACATGAAGCTAAACGTCAAAATCAATTTAACGAATATGTTTTTAATGAAGTAATTCCGTTTATTAAAAATAGTACCTCTAACGAAACGGCAATATTACCTGTGACGTCTCCTTTGGCGCTTTACACAGCATGAACCTCTTTTTGAAATGCCCCGATCTTATCCATGGGGTAATTGCTATTAGTGGAGTATACGATCTAACTTAATATACCGATGATTATTTTGTCCGTTTATTTTAAAACCCGATTCTAATTACAGACAATAATTTTAAGTTGTTGTTGATTAGCAATGCATATTGTTTTACTTTTACAACATGCCAAAAAAATTATTTTTATTAGATGCATTTGCATTAGTTTTTCGCGCTTACTATGCGCTAATCCGAAATCCACGCATTACAAGTAAGGGCCGAAATACCAATGCACAGTTTGGTTTTACCAATACCATTATAGAACTCATAAAAAATCAAAACCCTACTCATATGGCGGTCTGTTTTGATACCCGTGCACCAACCGAACGCCATACCGATTTTGCAGATTATAAAGCAAACCGCCAGGAAACACCTGAAGATATTTTATCGGCGGTGCCAGATATTAAAAGGATTATTGAGGGACTTAATATTCCAGTTATTGCTATTGATGGTTATGAAGCTGATGATGTAATTGGGGCGCTGGCAAAACAAGCCGAAAAAGAAGGTTATGAAGTGTATATGGTTACACCAGATAAAGATTATGGGCAGCTAGTTTCTGAAAATATTAAAATTTTTAAACCTCCATACCAAGGTGGCAAATTTGAAATACTAGGACCAAAAGAAGTTTGCGAAAAATGGGATATTGAATATGTTGATCAGGTTATTGATATGCTAGGTTTGATGGGCGATGCAGTGGATAATATTCCAGGAATAAAGGGCGTGGGGGAAAAAACTGCTGCTAAATTATTAAAAGAATATGGCACTCTAGAAAATGTATTAGATAATGCAGATAAAATAAAAGGCTCTGTAGGAGAAAAAGTTAGAGCTGGAAAAGAATTGGCAGTAATGAGTAAAAAATTGGCTACTATTATCCTAAATGTACCAGTTGAATTTCATGAAGAAAATTTTTTAATAAAAGAAATTAACAAACCTGCTTTAAAAGAAATTTTTGAAGAACTGGAATTTAAAACTTTAGGTAAAAGGATATTAGGAGACGAGGTTGACGGACCTCCAGAATCCTGGAATAATAACAATGAACCTAAAATTAAAAAAGAAGAAACGGCACAAATGGACTTGTTTGGTAATGTGGTGCAAACTAAAAATAGCGAATCCTCTTCAAATACTTTACAAGATGCTCCTACCGAAGATGGAGAACTGCGAGTAGCTGATAAAAATATCCACAACACAAATCATAATTATGTATTAGTACAATCCGATAGTGATATTAAAGAACTTATAAAACACTTGACTGAATTTGAAGAAATTTGCTTTGATACAGAAAGCACAAGTGTAGATGCTAACAAAGCAGAACTAGTAGGGTTAAGTTTTGCTGTAAAAGAAGGCGAAGGATATTATATTCCTTGTACTGTAAACAAGGGGGAATGCATTAAAATATTAAACAACTTTCAAATACTTTTTAACGATACTACAAAAATTTGGATAGGCCAGAACATAAAATACGATATGCTTTTGCTCAAGTGGTACGGGTTTGAACTAGCTGGAAATACTTTTGATACTATGTTGGCGCATTATGTAATTGAACCAGAAGGTAAAAGAAGTATGGATGTAATGGCTGAAAAATATCTAGGTTATGCCACCGTACATATTGAAGAATTAATTGGCAAAAAAGGAAAAGGACAAGGTAACATGAAAGATGTAGAGCCAGAAAAAATAAAAGAGTATGCCGCTGAAGATGCTGATATCACTTTACAATTAAAAAATATTTTTCTTCCGAAACTAAAACAAAAAGAAGTTGAAAAGATTTTTTATGAAGTGGAGAACCCTTTAGTTAAAGTACTAACTGCTATGGAGTTTGAAGGCATCCGAATAGATGAAGAGTTTTTGAATAGTTACTCAAAAGAGTTAGAAAAAGAAGCTACAACTGCAGAAGAAAGTGTATATGGACAAGCGGGCGTTCGTTTTAATTTAGCCTCCCCAAAACAACTGGGTGAAGTGTTGTTTGATAAAATGAAAATAGACCCTAGGGCAAAAAAAACCAAGACTGGACAGTACGCAACTGGTGAAGATGTGTTATTAAAGCTGGCTACTAAAAATAAAATTGTTGATGATATTTTAATCTTTAGAGAATATACCAAGCTGAAATCAACCTATGTTGATGCGCTACCCTTGATGATTAATAAAAAAACTGGCCGTGTGCATACTTCTTACGCACAGGCAGTGGCAGTAACGGGTAGGCTTAGCAGCAATAATCCTAATCTGCAAAACATCCCTATACGTACAGAGCGTGGAAGAGAGATACGAAAAGCTTTTATTCCAAGAGATAAAGAACATGTATTAATTTCTGCCGATTACTCACAAATAGAATTACGCATTGTAGCTGCTATTAGTGGTGATGTAAATATGTGCGAAGCTTTTAAAACTGGTAAAGATATTCACAATGCTACTGCTGCCAGAGTATTTAATGTAGAAGAAAAAGAGGTAACCAAAGAAATGCGTTACAAAGCTAAGAGTGTAAATTTTGGTATTATTTATGGCCAAGGGGCCTTTGGCTTGGCCGAAAATCTGGGCATTAGTCGCACCGAAGCAAAAGAAATTATTGATAATTACAAAACACAGTTCCCTAATATTCAAAAATATATGGATGATACCATTCATTTTGCACAAGAGCATGGGTATGTGCAAACACTGATGGGGCGAAAGCGTTGGCTCAAAGACATCAACAGCGCAAACTTTACTATTCGTGCTTTTGCCGAACGAAATGCCATTAACTCACCCATACAGGGCACAGCTGCCGATATGATAAAACTAGCAATGATTAAAATTCATCAGGAATTTAATAAACATAATTTTAAATCAAAAATGATTTTGCAGGTGCACGATGAATTAGTTTTTGATGCACACCGATTGGAAGTTGAAAAAATTAAGCCAATTATTTTAAATTGTATGCAAACAGCGCTGACATTACCAAACGACATACCAACAGATGCCGAGATTGGCGTGGGAGAAAACTGGCTTGAAGCACATTAATTTATATAGCTAATGAAACCTATTCTGATTTACTGCTACGATGCTTACTGTGGATGGTGCTATGGCGCTAGTAGTGTTATAAAAAAAATTTCGGTAACATATAAAGATAAGCTTCATATTGAAGTTCTTAGTGGGGGTATGATGATAGGAGAACATGTTATGCCAATTGAAAAAATTGCTCATTTTATACAAAATTCTTATACACGAGTAGAAGAGCTTAGTGGTATCAAATTTGGCGAAGATTTTTTATGGCATATTAATAATCCAGATAAAAGTGACTGGGTTTTAAATTCCGAAAAATCTGCTATTGCTCTATGTATTGTAAAAGAATATTACCCCGAACGCCAACTGGAATTTGCTACTGACTTACAATATGCATTAAATTATGAGGGACGCGATTTGGATGATGATGAAACCTATCGTCACTTAACAGATAAATACAATATTCAATCCGAAGCTTTTTATACTAAACTAAATGCCGAAGAATATAAAAAAATAGCCTATTACGAATTTGACCTAATGAAACAGTTACAGGTTAATGGATATCCAACAATTTTTATTCAAACAGATGAATTAAAATTTATTATGGTAGCAAAGGGATTTACTGATTACGATACAATAAATAAAAGAATAGATAATATTTTAAATGAAAATAAAACTAGTAATTAAAATAGAGCTACTTTTTTACAAGTTTCTTACTCAAATTAATATTTATATAATTATAGGTATGTTATTTTAAATTAATTTCCACCACCGGCTGGCCTCTGGGGTCTCATTGAAGCTTCAATTTCATCTTTCCACTGTTTCATTTGAGCTTCTGTAAAAATTAATTTTAGTTTACCGTCTCTCGCATCAGATAATTCTTTACGTTTCTCCATCATTGTCTCTCTATCAAAACTGCCGCTTGCACGCATATCATCCATCATTTGCTGTTGAGCATTGTTAAAATCTGCTATAATAACTTCTGTTTTAACCTTGGTAGCTGCATCTAAATTTAATGATGCCATTTTTTCAATAGTAGCCTTTGTTCTTTCTTCAGGTGTTTGACGTTGACCTCCGCCTCCTTGTGCATTTACTGCGGTAATACTAGTTAAAGTAGCAAAGGTGATTAATAATAATTGTTTTTTCATTTTATTTTATTTTATTTAAAGGTTTATTATATAAATGATTTATTTAACGATATTAATAAAAAAAATTGTCTTTATTGATTAATCTGTCGATTTTTTCTCTCATCGTCATTATGTGGTTTGCCAATTTTATTTAATATGACTACAAATAGCGAATCAAAAATGGGTAATTGTTCCTTAGTGCAAATTATTCTAATGTTTTTTAAATGATTAAACATCTGCAATTCTATAACTTTTTGAGAAGCGGAAGAGTTTCCGGCAATAGTATTCATTACAGAATCATTAAAATTAGTAGCCGCTAATTCTTTAAATTGTTTGTCTTTTGAGTTATGTAAACTATCAAACATTTTTTTTATATTTCCTCTGTGCAAATTACTTATTACTTTATATTGTTGTAGTTGCTCTTCAGTAAATTCAATTTTATTTTTTAAAAATATTACCATCATCGTTTCTCTATCCATACGATTTTTATGACCTCTAGATTGCTTAGATAGTAAGAAAAAAGAGAGCATAACTATATTGGTAATTAATAAAACTCCAATAATAATTAGCAAAATTTTACTTTTATTTTTTATATTTTTTATCATGGCTGAGTATTTTCTAAATCATAAATAGTTGCTACAGTGTATGAAAATTCATCAGCTGGGGTTTGTGTAATCTGTTCTATTGGCATAGTTTGCGCTGATGTTTTATTTAATACAAGCACTAGTACATTAATTACTAAAAATATACATAGGCTTAAAAAAGCTATTGCAGGCCTACCTATAAACCAACCAATTTTTTCCCATATCGACTCCGTTTGGTGGTTCATTCGTGCATAAATACGTGTAAGTAAAAAGGGCTTAGGACTCCCCCGATTTATATTATCAACACTATTTAGCGCTTCATTAATTAAGACATTTATTCGTTTATTCTGATTCATAAAAATATTTTTATTTTTTTACTTAAGTAATTATTGAATATAATAGTTGCTTAATTTATTTTTTAAATTTACTTTTGCTCTGCTCATTAACGCCTCAACAGAAGGCAAGGTCGTTTTCATTATTTCAGCAATTTCCTGATAACTCTGTCCTTCTATTTTATGCAGCGTAAAAGCAATTCTTTGTCTATATGGAATTTGTTTAAGTGCATTAAATAAAACAGCAGCACTTTCCTTTTTTTCTAATTGCAGCCCCGGATGATCAAATACTATTAACCGCACCTCCTCATTCGTATGGGCTCCAAATAAACTTTGTACAAATCCCAAACGTTTTTTTCTATTCATCTTCTTTTTATAATCTAACGTTTTGTTTACCGTAATGCAATAAAGCCAAGTAGAAAGTTTAGAACCACTTTTAAAAGAACTTATAGATTGATAAGCTTGTATAAATACCTCCTGTGTAATATCATCCGCATCATCTGCATTTTGAACAATAACTAAAGCTGTATTATAAACCATATCCTGATTTTCTTCAACCAGCATAGCGAAAGCAGAATCATCGCCCTGCTGCAGTTTTATAATTAATTCCTGATGGTTCAAAGCATTTCATTTGATTATCTCCATAAAAATAATTAAAATGGACGATATCCGCCACCTGGTTGTCCCATCCGATCTCTATTATAACCCGAATTGTTATTTATTGCTTTTGCTGTTCCAAAATTTTTAAGATTATAGGTAAATGTGAGTATAAAATATTGACGCAACACCTCATTTTGGATATCTTGTACATACGATTCAGTAACAGTACGAATAATACTCTGGTTTTGTTTTAATAAATCAAATACCGTAAGTTTTAGTTCGGCTTGTTGTTTCTTCAAGAATTTTTTTCCTATGCCAGCATTCCATAACCAATAGTTCTGATTAAATTCATCTGTTAATCCACTATAATTTTGATTACTTACGTCATTTTGAATAAACCAACCTTTTTTGCTTAATAAATTCAATTGCAACCCAGCAGATTGTTGTATATACTTATTATTTAACTGAGGCTGTATACTATTTTTTACATCACTTATATTGGCAGTATAATTAATATTAAAATCTACAAACTCACTAATATTACTAGCAACAACAAATCCTGTATTATAAGTAACAGATTTAGATGTGTTCTTTATATTATTAATAAGCCCAGGAGTATTGCTGTATGTTAAACCTGCATTTATACTCAAATTAGATTTTAATAATTTAAGCGGTAAAGCATAAGTTAAAAATGAACGTAAGCTCCAGTATCTATTCATATTTACTGGCTTTGATAATTGAGATCCTTTATATAATGTAACAGAACTATTTAACACACTATCGCGTGATGCAGTAAATACTGCATTGGTTATATAATTATTATATTGTTGTAAAAAAATATTAGCAAAAAAACTTTTAGATTTTCCAGTATTAGTATACGTATATCTAGCACTAAGCGTGTTTCCCATTTGCTGTTTTAGATTTGTATTGCCTGTAGATAAAAATAAAGAATTTAAATTATTAATTACATCTTGTAATTGTGAAACTGATGGAGTATTTGTATTTGCTCGATAAAATAAACGTATACTATTTTTTAAATTAAATTTTTTGGACCACATTAAATTAGGTAACAAATTATTAAATGCTTTATTTACTTTGGCTAAAAATGGATATTGCTGATCACTCTTAAGCATTGTATTTTGATAAGCTAACCCAATAGAAAACATATTATCTCTGTCGCCAATTCGATAACTAGCTCCTATATTATGTTTGGTAGTAATATTGTCAAATTTATTTGATAAGTTATTGTCAAATACAGAATATTTTTCGCCCATATAATCATATTGATAGGCTTCTTGATTGGATTTGCTTTTTGAATACGAAGGAGTATAATTAAATTGTAGCTGACCTTTTTTTCCAACAGATTCAGTGTAAGCAATATTACCTGAAAGCTGATACCCGTTGGTTAATAGATCGGTATATTGCTGAAGCGAATCATTAATAGTGCTATTAATGTTATAGTAATTATTTATGTTCTGCACATAAGTGTCGCCATTTTTTTGGTTTAAAGCCGTATTTAAATTTACAGAAACAGTTCTGCCCCTTTTAGCAAAAGAATGTCGAAATAAAATATTGTTATTAAAATTATATCCAGAAGATAATTTGTTGGTATTATTAATTAATTTACTAATAATATTTGTATTAGTAAAAGCATTAACGCCTATAATATCGCTGATAGATTTATTGTTTTGAAAACTAAAACTTGGAGCAATCATGATAGAGTTGCTAGAATCAATTTTATAATTTAATCTGAAATTAATCCGATGATTATTATTAGTAGATCCTATATTCGAATTTTCATTATAAAATAAATTATTGCCCGAGGATTGAAAATTTTCAGTATTAGACAATTGGTCATTATTAGTACTACTATTGTTTAAAAAATAGCTCCCAGAAACATCCGTTTTTTTACCCCACATATCTGTATAATTAATGCCAAAAGAATGGGTATTACTAATTCCGTTTTGTTGACCTACTGTAAAATTATTACTGCTGCTGCCGCCAAAGCCACCCGCACCGCCGCCACCTCGTCCACCGCCACCGCCTCGTCCACCACCACCACTGCTGGTAACACCTAATAAATCTTGCGAAGCAAAGTTTTGTTGATTAATATTATTAGCTAACCCAACAAAGGTGAGGCGCATACTATTTTTAAATGTGCTTATATTACCTCCGGCATTGTATCGTCCGTTGGTTCCGGCTCCTGCATACATTCTTCCAAACTGGCCATTTCGCATATTTGGCTTAGTAACAATATTAATAGATTTGGTGCTGCTGCCATCGTCAAAACCGGTAAAAGCAGCTTGATCACTTAACTTGTCAAAAACTTGTATTTTATCAATAACCGATGCAGGTAAATTTCTTAATGCGGCAGTTGCGTCGTCACCAAAAAAATCACGACCATCTACAGTAACTTTTTTTACTTGTTCGCCCGCGGCGGTTACATTACCATCTTTATCAATGGTTACGCCGGGCAATTTTTTTATCATGTCTTCTGCATTTGCATCCGGATTAACCTTTAATTCGCTGGCATTAAATTCTAGCGTATCTCCTCTTTGAGATACAAGAGCTTTTTTTGCTTTAACCACAACCCCCTCCATCTCCTTTGACATTTTAACAAGCCTAAACTGCAAGGGCTCTTTATTACTGGCTTGTATGTTAATATTCTGCATAATAATATCATATCCGATTGAACTAGCAATCAACTTATATTTTCCCACATATAAATTATTGTAAATAAAATTCCCCTTCGTATCTGATAATACGGTCTTAGGGTTAAGCGAATCCTTTTCGGAGCTAAGTTTTATGGTAGCACCTTGTATAGCAATTTTATTATCCTTATCCAATAGATTGCCCTTAAGCGAAATATCCTGACTTTTTGTAATTAGGTTGACCAAGGAAAAAACTAACACCAATAAAACTAGTTTCAATCTCATATATTCTCTTTTGTTCGGTTTATTAGACGACAATATGAAAATAAACAATCGTTTACAAGAATTTTTTTAAATTAAATCAATTTTTTTAGGTAAGTGTGGCATTTATTAGGTATAAATGGTAATTGTATAAGGAGTATATGTACTTCTATGTAACAAATAGATAAATTGCAATTTTAGAATTAACTTGCAGCACTAAAAATAAACAAATGGAAATCGAATATAGTAAATTGGTATCAGTAACCGGATTGCCAGGCTTGTTTGAATTATTATCTTCTAAAGCTGATGGTGGTGTAGTGAAATCGCTTGAAGACAAAAGTTCAAAATTTGTTAGTACACGAATTCATAACTTTTCTCATTTAGAAAGTATTGAAATTTTTACTACAGCCGATAATGTGAATTTAGTTGATGTGCTTACTGCCATGGCAGCTAGCACAGAAAAAATGCCTGCCGATTCTGATACGGTAGCAGTTAAAAAATATTTTGAAGCGGTTTACCCAAATATGGATTTTACCAGGGTATATGCTAGCGATATGAAAAAGATGGTAAAGTGGTTTGGTATATTAACAGCCAATAATGTAGAAATAAAATTATCGGAATTACCAGAGGGCGAAATGGCTGCACCAGAAACGACTAAGGCAAAACCGGGTGCTGTAAAAACAAGTGCTGTAAATAATGCCCCTGCCAGAAAAATAAATACGCCCAGAAAGATGGCATAAATAGAATACTATTTAAACCAATTATCACAGATTAATTAATTAAAAAAGTCCTGTCATAGCATTATAACTAAGGCAGGACTTTAAATTTTACTTATAAAATTCCCGAATATGTACACAGCAGATATAAAAAAAGTTCCACGTTCTTTTGTTACAAATGATTTTATAGTTACCAATTGGGAAAGTCTTGAACCCTATTTTAAAAATCTACTACATAGAAACATAGATAAGAAAGAAGAATTAGAGCAATGGCTAAAAGATCAAAGTGAGTTGGAGGCGATGGTAAATGAAGATGCTTGCTGGCGACAAATTAAAATGACCTGTGATACAGAGAATAAAACACTGGAAGATGCTTTTACATTTTTTTGTTTGGAGATTCAACCAAAAATTCAACCTTATTCAGATGCGCTTAATAAAAAACTTATTAATCACCCTCTCTTAAATAAATTAGATGAAAAAAAATATTTTACTTACCTACGCAGTATGCGTAAAAGCATTGAACTATTTAGAAAAAATAATATTCCCATACAGGCAGAACTTGCTGTAATGCAGCAACAGTTTGGTGTAATTTCTGCTAAAATGACGGTAAAAATAAATGAGGAAGAATATACATTACAACAAGCAGCAAAATTTTTAGAAAGTCAGGATAGGGTGTTTAGAGAAGAAGTTTATATAAAAATAAATGAAAGAAGACTAGTTGATAAAAAGGTATTAAATACTTTATATGATTCATTAATAGAAAAAAGAAATCAGGAAGCCATAAATGCTGGGTTTGCTAATTATCGGGATTACCGCTTTAAAGAACTAGGTCGATTTGATTATACCAAGGAGGATTGTTTTAAATTTCATGAAGCAGTAAAGCAACATGTATTGCCTCTAGTAAATATAATTTACCAGGAAAAAAAAGAAAAACTTAAACTTGATGTTTTGCGTCCTTGGGATATGGATGCAGAGCCCGAAGGCGTTAAACCTTTAATACCTTTTACAACCAGCGACGAACTGATTGAAAAGTCGATTGCCTGTTTCAGCAAGCTTCGGCCTTTCTTTGGCGATTGCCTTAAAAAAATGCAAGAACTTAAGCATCTTGATTTAGAAAGTAGAAAGGGTAAAGCACCTGGAGGATATAACTGTCCGTTGGCAGAAAGCGGGGCCCCTTTTATTTTTATGAACGCTGCCGGACAAATGCATGATGTAACCACCATGTTACACGAAGGTGGCCATGCTATTCATTCTTTTTTAGCACACCCTTTAGAGCTAAGTGGATTTAAAGAATACCCTATGGAAATTGCTGAAGTAGCTAGCATGGCTATGGAGCTGATGAGTATGGATGAATGGGAAACTTTTTTTGCAGATAAAGATAATTTAAAAAGAGCAAAAGAACACCAACTAGAAAGAGTGATTACAATCTTTCCTTGGATTGCTATTATTGATAAATTTCAACATTGGGTTTACGAACATCCTAGTCACACTCAAGAGGAGCGAACAACAACTTGGAATGATATCCTTAAAGAGTTTCAGGATAATGTAGTTGACTACAGCGGACTAGAAGCATACCGCAGCAATGCTTGGCAACGTCAATTACATTTATTTGAAGTTCCGTTCTATTATATAGAATATGGAATTTCGCAATTAGGTGCAATAGGTATGTGGATGCAATTTAAAAACAATAGACAATTGGCAATAGATAACTACTGCAATGCACTTGCATTAGGCGGCACTAAAACTTTACCACAATTATTTGAAACTGCTGGTTTAAAATTTGATTTTAGTCCCGATAAAATTAAATTATTAATGGATTTTGTAAAAAAAGAAATGAATCAGTAGTTGTTGTTTTTGGTATTATTACAGCCTCATCACAAACGAGGATATAATGACTATAGAACCTTAAAGGCATTGTGGTATTTATTTACATTCGATACAAATACCACTAACTACCACATCGGTTTGTTTTTTGGTAAACCCTTTGGGTAATTTTACTTCAGGCACAGCTACTTTTTCTAAACAAATTGTTGAATCGCAGTTGTCACATATAAAATGTACATGATTATCGTGGTGATGGCCTGCCTCGCAATTGTCTTTACATAATGCATATAAAATAGCATTATCAGCAGTAGGAATATTGTGAATAATGCCTTTTTCTACAAAAGTTTGTAGTGTTCTATAAACCGTAACTCTATCAAAATTTGCAGAGGTACTTCTTTCGATATCAGCATGCGCAAGTGCACCAGGACTTTTTAAAAATAGTTCAAGAATTTTTTTACGTCCTTCCGTTACGCTTATATGTCTCTTTTTTAATATATCTAATAGCTTATCCATACCATTAATTAGGGTTATTACTAAATCCATTTATGAATCGTTTTGGTACAATTTTTTCTTTAAGCAATCCCTTAATGTCCTTAAACAGTTTTTGCATTTCTTCTTCATTTAGTCCGTCATATACACCCCTTACCCTGCGCTCATTATCTACTAAAGCAAAAAATTGAGTATGTATAAACTGATCAGCTAATGCTTGTGTACTATCGGGTTTATTATTATCAATTAAATAACTTTGCCGAGCCATTTTATAAAGCAATACTTTATCGCCAGTAACAAAGTTCCAGTTAGGATTTAACATTGTGGGGCTAATGCTAATCGCAGAATCGTAATCAACCTTATACGATCCATCTTCATTTTGGATTAATTTACCATTAATCATTCTTGCTTCATATTTCTTAAGTAAAGCAATAGAATCTGTTTCAGGCATACAAGTATGCGATATTATCAAAAAATTTGGCTCGTCCTTATACATATCAAAAACTCGTCGCATGTTAGCATTCATCTTTGGACAAATTCCTTTGCAAGTAGTAAAAAAATATTCAGTCAAATATACTTTATCTTCAACATTTTTTTCAGTAATCACTTTCCCATCTTGGTTAATAAATGAAAAGTTTTCTACATCTGCATTAATAACTGGCAATAGTGATTTAGTTAGATCCTCATCTTTAAAAACAAAAAATAAAAATGCTGTCAGCAATAAAACAAAAAAAATAGTGTAAAATAATACGCGCCTAACCATACCTAATATTTTTTGTAAATTTACAACGCTTTAAATTAGTAATTAACTCTTGTTAATAGTTTTTGCAACATTATTGCACTTTTTATATATTTGCATTAAATATGAACCTTAAATTAAACTGGGATGCCTTAGGAATTGCTACCTCTATTGCTTGTGCTATTCATTGCGCATTACTCCCAATATTAATGAGCACAGTATCTGTTTTTGGCATTAATATTATTCATAATTTATTTTTTGAGTGGGGAATGATTGTTTTAGCATTTGTTGTTGGTTCTTATTCCCTTTTTCATGGCTATATAAAACATCACCGATCTCTTAGGACAATTTTAATTTTCAGTATCGGGTTTATTTTTTTGGTATTAAAACAATTTTATCTGCAGTACGGCATTCTTTTTCTAATTATAGCTGTTTTCTTTATCATTAGCGCACACTTTTACAATTATCACCTCTGTCATCGTAGTAAGTGTTCATCTCCTCATCATAAACATTAGATAGCTGAGTAAAACGATTAATTAGTTTCTAATTATTTATATTTATAGTTCAAACTAAATAATATGAACCAATGTATACCCACTTTGATTATTTCATTATGTTTTTTTTCTACAACTTTTGCGCAATCAAAAGAGGAGATAACTATTAGAAATATAATTGAAGAACAGCGTCTGGCATGGAATATTGGAGATAAAGAAAAATATATGGAGGCTTACTGGCAAAGCGACTCTTTAATGTTTATTGGGAAAAATGGAATCACTTATGGCTGGAAAAACACTTTAGAAAATTACAAAAAAGGTTATCCAGATGCTTCAGCTATGGGTAACCTTAAATTTGATATTTTGAAAGTTAACAGAATATCATCAAATTATTTTTTTATAGTAGGTAAATGGTATTTAGTAAGAAGTATAGGAGATGTTGACGGTCATTTTACTTTAATGTTCAAGAAAATTAAAAACAAATGGGTAATTATTGCAGATCACAGTAGTTAATTATAGTGCCCATTTACGTTTAAGGTGTTTAATTAGAAAAAGAAAACTAATTATCAAAATGACATAATATGCCCAATTGGTCCAGTGTGGCTTTTGTTCAAAAAAAGCATACCCCTTGTAAATACCAATAAATACGTGTACCATCATCCATAATAATATGATGGAAATAGTTTGCATAATCTTTATCAAAAACTCTCTTGCTTCGTCTTCCATAATAATTTTTTCTTACTTTCTGTATAGCCTGCACCAGGATGCGTATAGAATGGGTTAAATACTGGAAATTAATCTAATTTAAGAAGAGATATCTTTATTTTATTAGTAATTTATTAAAGCTAGCGCTATCTCCTTTAAACACATTAAAATCAACATAAGTATTTATACCATTTACCCTGCCTTTTTCATTGTGTTGCCACATTATCCATTTGCGATTTGTGAGTGGTGCATTAGTTGCATAATAATGGGCAATCCAAAGTGGATAGTCGTCAAAATCGTCAACTAAATAATTTTCGTAACACGAAATATTGGTATAAATAATGGGCTTTACTTTATAATGCTTTTCAATAATCATCAACCAATTTTTTATTTGTTGTTGAACATTTTTTGCATTTGCTCTATTTACATTTGATTCTATATCCAATATCGGAGGAAAATCTCCAGGTGATAAATTTACTGTTTCTATAAAATGTTTGGCCTGACCTTTTCCACTTTTATTGATATTAAAAAAATGATATGCACCCCTTGGTATTGAAACTTGTTTTGCATAAAACCAATTTTTGCTAAACTTATTGTCAATCATACCTAGTCCTTCGGTTGCTTTAATAAATGCAAAACCAATTTTTATTTGATCAACCTTCATAGCTTTTACCACTTCCCAGTCAATATTACCTTGATAATGGCTTACATCAATACCATGAATAGAATATTTTACTGGCAAAGAGATACCAAATTTTGAATACTTTACAAATTTTAAACGACTAAAATAATTGTTAATGTAATAAACAGCAAATGCAATTACAATAAGTAGTAATAGGATTTTTAAAATACTCTTTGATAACTTCTTTTTATTTTTTATCAAAAAAGATACTCTGCAATTTTATAATACAGATAAATTACAAATTACCATGAAATGAAATAATTATTTTCATAAAGTTTTGATAAAAATTACCGAAGTAGTTTTTTAACAAATTTTAACCCGTCTGCATGTATTCGTAAAAAATATACACCCTTAGATAGTTTTTTTGAAGGTATTTCTATATACCCTGATCCATTTATTAAGTTTATTTTTTTGATGTAAATCAATTGGCCGGCCGCATTATATAAATTGATATCCGCATTTGCAGCAACCATTTTGTGCATATAAATATAAAATAGATCCCCTACAGGATTTGGAAATACTTGAATAACATTTTGTCCTGGTGTAGCGTCAGCAAGTTTTGCCGAAACATTGTTTTTGGTAATTAACCAATAATCTGGATCAATTAATACTGTGTCGGCAATAAATCCGATATTTTTTATAAAGATCTCTCCATTAATTTTATTATCCACCACAATTATTTTTTCTTGTGTTGCATTTTTAAATTTAAGAGCTACGGGTAATTCAAAAAAATTAACAGAAGCGTGAGAAGTAGTTTGGTTCATTTGTATTTTCACATAATCGCCGCCAATTTGTGTCCACTTTACATTGTAGCTTGGATAACCTTGTCCTTTAAACCAGTCGTTAAAAAATTCTGTTAGATTTTGTCCGCTTACCTGTTCCAAATTTCGTTTTAAATCATCGGTGTAAGCAAAGCCATAAGCTAGTTTGGGATCTTTTTGATATTGTCTAAGTCCTTTTAAAAAAATAGAGTCGCCCAATTTCCAGCGCAACATGTACAATAGGTAAGAACCTTTATTATAACTTAGTCTGCCCGAAAAAATTCTGCCCACACTGGTCGTATCATTTACCCAAACAGACCCATCAGGTGTAGAAGTAATATTATTTATTATTCCTTTTCTTGTGTTGCTGGTGTTAGCGGGGTATTTATTTTCCATGTAAATAGCGGCAAGGTAAGTAGCGAATCCTTCATTAAGCCAGATATCTTCCCAGCTTGCACAGGTAATTTTATCGCCAAACCACTGGTGTGCTAGTTCATGCGCAATAAGACTTTCATTTATTGAAATAATAAATGTGGCTGTTTGGTGTTCCATTCCCCCGCCCCAACCAAACTGCACATGACCATACTTTTCTTTTATAAAAGGATAATCACCAAAATTATTATGAAACAGTTGTAAGGCGTCTAATACATTTTGTGTACCACTTTGAAAAGAAGTTAAACTTTCGGGATAACAATGGGTTTGCATGGGCAATGTAACAGATCCTAACTGAACTGTATTATTAAATACTACATAATTAGTAACAGCAAAACACATCAAATAAGAAGCAATGGGATAACGATGTTTCCAATGAGTTACTTTTTTGGTATTGCCCGCAATAAGCGTTTCGCTCTGTAATATTCCATTGGATGCTGCTTTGTATTGCGCCGGTGCTGTAATAAAAATGTCTATTGAATCTGCTTTGTCATCAAGCCCATTTTTACATGGCCACCAATCCCTGCTCCCATAAGGTTCACTCAAACTCCACATTACAGGCGTCCCCGAGTGCTGGTCTTGTATAAAGGACCCAAAGCCTGTATTTGGTGGAACCCCTTGATAAAAAATAGTTATTGAATCCTTAACGCCAACATTTAAAGTTGAAATAAAATTAATGTTAAGTGTGTTGCTTGTCTGTTGTTTTACAAGAAGTATATTATTTTTTTTAACACTATCAACTACTAATGGACTCATTAAATCTAGCTGTATATTATTACTGGCTGTTGTTATAGTAAAATACACCGTAACCTTTCCGGTAATATATCTTATTGCGGGGTTTACTTCCCATTCGCAGCGGTAATAATTAACATCATAATTATTACTAGCCGTTGTAGCTTCTAATATACTATTACTAGTGGGAGTTATTCTTTGATGAGCCATTTGTTCAAAAAGAGCAATATCATTTGTGGGTATATTAAGTTCAATAGGGGCTTGTGCCATCAGTTGCAAACTGCCCAGCATAGTAATAAAATAAATAATACGCATACATAATAATTTAATCGCTAAAATATAACTTAATTCAAAGTTCCTAAAGTTTTATCAAAAAGCAATATAATGTATATCATTATAGATATTGCCCTATTAAAACTGTATTCTATAAAAGAAAAAATAAATGAACTCAAGCAGAAGCAAACTATTTTTTTGAACAGAAAGGCATATAAGTCATTTTGAATATTTTTTTCTATAGTATATATCGATAATACAACGTCAAATGCATATTTAGATACTTCCAAAAGTCTTATTTTAGCATATATTTTAAAAATTAGGAGGGAGAGATTTATTGCCCTAGAAATCAATACTGCTTTTCCAGCTATATTAATAGGAAACGAAGAACAAACGCTATTATACATTGAAAAAATTTTCATAAGCAGAAGATTCAGCCGTATTCTTTCGTAAAATAGAAGTAAAAAAAATTCCTAAAGCAACTTGGGATATCAAGGATTATCTACCTGCAGAAACTCAAGCGTATTTAATGAATTTTATTACTCTGAGTGTGATATTTAACAATTATGAAAAAATTCACTCTTACAAACATGTTAGCATTATTTTAATAGTTAAGTAAAATTGGCCATTCTAATTATCTGCCAATCAACCTACCTTTGCGCATGCCTCACTTTAATTGGAATGACACCAAAAATTTAATTAACAAACTTACTTTTAGGCGATTTATTAATGGCGGCAAAGTATTAGTTAGTTTTTATGCTAGTCGATTATTAAATAGGTCTATACAATGGGGTTATCCCGTATCTATTTCTTTTGAACCTACTACAAGCTGTAATCTTCGCTGTCCTGAGTGCCCTAGTGGTTTAAGGGAATTTTCGCGTGAAACGGGGATGTTGCAAAACGATTTTTTTAAAAAAACAATTGACGATATTCATAAAGATTTATTGTATCTCATTTTTTATTTTCAAGGAGAGCCTTACCTAAATCCTGATTTTTTAGAGATGGTAAAATATGCCAATACAAAAAATATATATACAGCTACATCCACCAATGCACATTATTTAAATGATGAAGTGGCAAAAAAAACGGTAGAGAGCGGATTGGATCGATTAATTATTTCTATTGATGGTACTACGCAAGATGTTTATCAGCAATACCGAGTAGGTGGTAATTTGGAAAAAGTATTGGAAGGGGCTAAGAATATTATGAAGTGGAAAAAAGAATTGAAAAGTAAAACCCCATTTGTGTTTTTTCAATTTTTAGTAGTTAAACCAAACGAGCATCAAATTGATGATATTAAGCGATTGGCAAAAGAAATTGGTGTTGATGAGGTACGCTTTAAAACTGCACAGATTTATCAATATGAAACAGACCCCAACAAACTTATCCCAAGCATAGATAAATTTAGCCGTTATAAGAAAAATACTGATGGGAGTTATACAGCTAAAAATAAATTGGCTAACCATTGCTGGAAAATGCAACATGCTAATGTAATTACCTGGAATGGACTAGTAGTTCCCTGCTGTTTTGATAAAGATGCCACCCACCAATTAGGTAATTTAAAGAGTCAATCTTTTAAAGAAATATGGCATAATGATAATTATAAACAGTTTAGGAGTGAGTTGATGAAAAGCAGAAAAAATATTGATATTTGTGCCAACTGCAGTGAAGGTGTTTCTGTTTGGAAATAATTGGGTACTTAAAGAAAAGCATAAAAACAAATTGATTAGATTAATTAAAAATAATTATGAAATTTTATACTTACCGATTATCGCTTGTTGTTAATTACTTGTTGTTAATCATCTGTTATCTATCCCCTACTATATTATTTTCTCAGATAAAAACTGAATTCCGTGGCGTATGGATTGCTACTATTGATAATATTGATTGGCCATCAAAAGGAAATTTTAATTCCGATTCGCAAAAAGTTGAATTTATTAGGTTATTAGATATGCATAAAAGAAATGGCATAAACGCTGTAATTGTTCAAATTAGACCGGTTTCTGATGCTTTTTATCCATCTCCATACGAGCCCTGGAGCGAGTTTCTTACAGGTAAACAAGGGCAAGCGCCGGTGCCATATTACGATCCATTGGCCTTTATGATAACAGAAACGCATAAACGTGGTATACAATTTCATGCATGGATGAATCCTTACCGAGCTATATTTAATATCAATACATCTTCTATCGCTTCAACTCATATCACCACCATTCATCCCGAATGGTTTTTAACCTATGGTGATAAAAAATATTTTGACCCCGGTAATAAAGAGGCACAACAATATTTAGCCAATATAGTAAAAGATGTAGTTAGTCGTTATGCAATTGATGCGATTCATTTTGATGATTATTTTTATCCTTATAAAATTACAGGAAAAGAATTTCCAGATTTTACAAGCTTTCGTAAATATGGTAATGGAATGAATAAAGATGATTGGAGACGAAGTAATACCGATTCAATAATTTGTATATTAAGCGGAATTATTAAAAATCAGAATTCCACATGCCAATTTGGTATAAGTCCCTTTGGGGTTTGGCGTAACCAAGATAGGGACCCAATTAATGGGAGTAAAACAAATGGGGCACAAACTAATTACGATGATCTTTATGCGGATATATTATTATGGCTTAGGAAAGGTTGGATTGATTATGTAGCACCACAATTATACTGGGAATTTGGCCATAAAATAGCCCCTTACGAAATTTTACTTGATTGGTGGGGTAAGCATAGTTATGGCAGAAACTGTTATATTGGCTTGGGTATTTACCGGGCTAATAGTAATAACTCTTGGAAAGATATTACCCAATTACCACGCATGATTGAGGCTTTACGCAATACACCTAATATACAGGGTATGGTTTTTTTTAGTAGCAAAACCTTTGAAAAAAATCCAAACGGATGGGGCGATTCGCTTCGTCTAAATTATTTTAAAGACCCAGTAAAAATGCCTGCGATGCCTTGGTTAAAATAGTCTAAAATTCCTTGCCTATCTAATCTACTAGTCCCTAGTGCTTCAAGGTCTTTGACACCACCAATCATTTTATCTACCTTTGCCTTTATTAAACATATATAACATGCCCGGTTTTGAATTATTTGGTAAAGAAGAACGTAAAGAAGTAAACGATGTGCTGGAAACAGGTATCCTGATGCGGTATGGTTTTGATGGCCCACGAAATGGTATTTGGAAAGCTAAAGAATTAGAAGAAGCTATTTGTGAAACCTTTGAATGTAAACACGCTCAATTGCTAAGTAGTGGTACAGCTGCATTAACTACTGCAATGTGCGCATTAGGCATTGGCTATGGTGACGAAGTAATTTTACCGGCTTTTACTTTTGTTGCCAGTTTTGAAGCAATATTAAGTGTGGGTGCTATACCCGTTTTTGTTGATGTGGATGATAGTTTAACTTTATCACCGCAAGCCGTTCGTAATGCCATTACAGATAAAACCAAATGTATTATGCCTGTGCATATGTGCGGCGGTATGGCAGATATGGATGCATTACAGGCAATTTGTAAGGACCATAATTTATTATTATTAGAAGATGCTTGCCAAAGTATTGGAGGTACCTATAAAGGAAAAAAATTAGGCAGTATTGGTGATGCAGGTACTTTTAGTTTTGATTTTGTAAAAACCATTACCTGTGCAGAGGGTGGTGTGGTAATAACCAACCGCGAAGATATTTATCTTGCAAGCGATGGCTATACCGACCATGGGCATAATCATAAAGGCGTAGATCGTGGAGCAGATTTGCATCCATTTATCGGATACAATTTTAGAATAAGTGAATTGCATGCCGCAGTTGGTTTGGCACAAATAAAAAAGTTAGATACATTTTTAGCTATTCAGAAAAAAAATCACGCTGTTTTAAAAAATGCACTTGCCGCTATCCCCGAAATTTCTTTTAGAAGAATACCTGATGAATCTGGCGACAGCTATACTTTTTTAAGTTGGTTTTTGCCAACAGAACAAGCTACCAAAGCTGTTGTAGAAGAATTAAAAACACAAAACATTTTAGCAGGTAATTTTTATTGGTTTAATAATAATTGGCATTATATTAGTAAATGGGATCACCTTAAAAATTCGGTTACATTAAATGGTCTGCATCCCGAATTAAAAGCTGCCGTAATACATCATGCAACTAAAGATTTTACTGCAAGCGATGCTATTATGAGTCGTTGTGTATCTACAGCAATTAGTTTGGCATGGACAGAGGCACAATTAAAAACAAAAGGAGAACAAATAGTTAATGTAATTAATAAAGTGCTGCAAGAGCAAAAAATATAATATTATATATCAATCATTCAGTTTTAAATTTATCCATTGCGGTAATTAGTACCGGGGTAAAAAAATACTGTTTGGTTTTCCTTCTAAATAATCATTATAAGACAAAGGGCCTAATCTAAACCTTAAAGGAATTTTTGTTGTCTTCTCAAACTGTAATTCCTGATTGCAAAAAAAACTCAAATTTTTTGTATAAAAATCAGGACTAATAATCGAAAAATTAATAGGATTAATTAAAAATAAGGGCTGGTTTATTTTTTTTGCCAACACGATGGATGATCGATTAATATTACTAAATACCCCAAAAGAGTTTATATATCCGTTTTTGTAAAAAATTGGCTTAAAGTTAAATAATCTATTGTCTGAGGTTAATTTAATAGATGAAATTTGGCAAAAAGCCCCTTTCCCTACAAAAATCATGCAGAAAATTATAATTTTAAAATTTTTACTGATTTTCATACTCTTATCTCTGTAAATTTACGTTCTTATCTAAAGCATGAATAACATTTTTTAAAATACATCAGTTTTTAACCCAGCCGATATGCAAAGATGGCTTTAAGTCAGGGACTATATCAAAGTCAATTACAAAAATTATCTCCTCAACAGATTCAGCTGATGAAACTGCTGCAGGTACCTACTGCCCTATTAGAAGAACGAATTAAAGAAGAATTAGAAGAAAATCCAGCTTTAGAAGAGGCAGAAGAAGGACATGAAGCAGACTTTGATGAAAACAAAGACGAATTTACTGAAACCGATACTGAGAATATGGATGGTAGTGTGGATGAATATGAAAATATTGACATCAGTGAATATATAAATGAGGGTGATGATGAAGTGGGTGATTACAAATTAAAAGATAGCAATTACCCCGAAATTGACGAAAATAAGGTAATCCCAATAAAAGTAGAAACTGGTTTTAATGAATTAATGCTAGAGCAACTGGGTATGCTTACACTTAATGAGCAGGAGCAGAAAGTGGCTATTCAGATTATTGGCAATTTAGACGATGATGGTTATTTAAGAAGAGAATTTTCGGCTATTGTTGATGACTTAGCATTTCGACAAAATATTACAACTACTGAAGAACAAATTGCGGAGTTGGTTTTAAAAATTCAACAGTTTGATCCACCAGGTATTGCTGCCAAAAGTCTTCAGGAATGTTTATTACTCCAATTAAAAAGAAAATTGCATGAGGGTAAGCAGGTAGAAATGTGTATAAAGGTATTAGAAAATTACTTTGAAGAGTTTACTAAAAAACATTATGAAAAAATTCAGCGTGGGTATAATTTAAATCATGAACAGCTAAGGGAAGTAATAAATCAGATTATTAAATTAAATCCAAAACCCGCAGGAGCAGTTGATGAAAATGCCAGGGCTGAAAGCTATGTAGTTCCAGATTTTTTTATTTATAATAATGCAGGCAAACTTGAATTAACCCTAAATAATAAAAATGCACCAGACCTTAGAATAAGTGAAGGCTATAGGGATATGCTAAATGAGTATGATCGTGGTAGCAAAAAAGACAAACGTCAAAAAGAAGCTGTTCTTTTTATTAAACAAAAAATTGATGCCGCCAAATGGTTTATTGATGCTATTAAACAGCGACAAAATACCCTTATGAATACGATGGAGTCGATCATGAATTATCAACATAATTTTTTTATTTCGGGCGAAGAAACAGATTTGCGTCCTATGATATTAAAACATATTGCAGAGGACACCAATCTTGATATTTCTACTGTTAGTCGAGTGGCAAATAGCAAATTTGTACAAACTGAATTTGGCACTTACCGACTTAAATTTTTCTTCAGCGAAAGTCTACAAACCGACAGCGGTGAAGAAGTTAGTACCCGAGAAGTTAAAAAGATATTAAGTGATTTAATAGTAGTAGAAGATAAAAAATCCCCTTACAGTGATGAAAAATTAACAGATATGTTACAAGAAAAAGGATATAATATTGCACGTAGAACTGTTGCAAAATATAGAGAACAATTAAATATTTCAGTTGCCCGATTAAGAAAAGAATTATAATTTAATTACAAGTAAACTAATAAAGAAGAGAAAAATAAATGGAATATACTACACAGAATAATGAAATGAAGGCAGCTTTAACGGAAGAGCAATATTTAAGCAATTTAAGATTCTCTAAATTTATAAAAATTTTTGCCCATTTATTTTCTGTAGTCTTTCACCCATTATTTATTCCATTTTATGTAGTTATATTTTTAGTTTACGTACACCCTTCTTATTTTTCTGGATTTAGTTTTTATACAAAATTTGAATTGTTAAGATCCACGGCTATAAATACAATATTATTTCCCGCATTTGCTTTATTGGTGATGAAAGGATTAGGGTTTGTAAAATCTATTTTTTTACATACCCAACAAGACAGGATTGGCCCATACCTTGCCAATATGATTTTTTATTTTTGGATGGCAAGGGTATGTTTTAATTTTAAACCAGAACTTACGCCAGTTTTGGCAACTTTTATGACAGGTGTTTTTCTTACAACAGCCGTAGCATTAATTGCCAATATTTTTTCTAAAATTAGTATGCACACCATTGGTTGTGGTGGTATGTTGGGTATTTTTATACTTATCATGAACAGTAATAGTATGTTAATGACCTGGCCATTATCAATCGCTTTATTAATAACGGGTATTGTTTGTACCTCCAGATTAATGGTAACTAATCATACCCAAAAAGATATTTATTTTGGATTAGTCGTTGGTTTATTATGCCAGTTTACAGCAGCAATAGTTATTCTATAAATAATTAAGCTAAGTTGCTTTACTTAAAAAATCCAATATTGGATTATCCATATTCGCTAATTACATTTAACCTCCCAAAAAGAATTGTCGTCAAAATGGTTATTCGTATTCAATTTAATCAACCCAATTAAGTATGTTTTACTCTCTTATTTTAAATGGTATTCGTTTTTTATAAAATCTATTAATTTTCTAGATTCTTCAATTAATGCAGTCTCTTTTTTTTTAACTAATCCAGTGTGATTTCTTACGTAATGCGCATTTGATGCTAGTAAATTAATTTGAATAGGATCATCAGTGAATAATTTAGGGTTGTTTTTAGGGTATTCAAAAAATCTTCTTTTTGCATTTCTTGGAAAACCAAAGGATTAAAAACGAGCATTACCTGTTTTCTATAATCAGCAATAATAATATTATATTCATGGTCATTCAGGTATAAGACCTGCCTCATTAAAAGATCATATTGTAGTATTTTATCAGAAACATTTGAATTCCTTATTAATCTGAAATTACCAGAATTCCTTAACTGTTGAATCGTTCTATCATTATAAGCCCAATGATTTTTTCTTGACCCAATTCTAGCTAACCAGTAAATATGTCCTGTTTCATTTGAATAGTTTGGTGATTTTAATATACTTATCAAAGTATCAAAATTGACTTCATTACTTTTTCTAATTTGAATATCTTTTTCAAGATTGTTTTTATCTAGTTTAAGATCTTCAATCAATAAATAAACTCTTTTTATCTTATCCCTTCAATATGGTGTTCTCTTATATTTTCGGCAAAGAAGCCTAGTGTAACAGCTGTAAATAGCATTACAAACTCAATAATGTATTCAGACCATTTCTTTTTATGAGTTGGATGGTGTGGATGATGTACTTCCATATTTTTATTTTGTAAATGAAAAAGAAAAGTAATGAACCTGTAGCATTAGTAACTTGAATTTACCCGTTTTCATAACAAACTCTACTGCGTAATTTGGGTTGAAAAATGATACTTACTAGTATCGAAAGTTTACTATGATTTTACTACGAACAGTTTGTAGAAGATCTGGGTAATAATTATCCCGTCAAATGATAGCTTGACGGGATAAGTGAATTATTCAATTCTAAATCAACCAAATTTTTAAAAAGTAATTTCAATTCTTGCATATAAATATCTTCCGTTCATACCCAATTGCGTTACCCTACGTGAATAGTTAAATTGATTATTGGAAGAAATACCATTATTATTCACAATACCTCTTTGAAAAGCCGTTTGTGATTCAACAAATTTATCGTAAGTAGGACTGGTTGGAACCACATCTAATCTTTTGTATGAACCCTTAGATGCAACTAGCAAATCAGAATAGATGTCAAATAAATTATTAGCACCAGCAGAAAATCTCCAAGATTTTGATAATTTATAGCCAATACTTAAATCAGTTACAATTTTAGGACTTAGCACTTGTAAGTAAAACCAATTGGTAGCGCCGCCTCCTTCAATATGTGTAACCTCTCCAAAATAAGTATTTCTAAGAAATAAATTAAACTTGCCCCTTTTATAAGCAATCGAGAAATACCCTTTAACTTTTGGGTTACCATCAACTAACGTAGCTTTATTAATAGGACTCATGTAAGTTGATTCTTTCCCGAATAATTTATCAGACACTTTTGTTTTTCCTAAAATTTCACGCTTAGATAAAGTTGTTGCTAATTCAAATTTTATACTTTGTTTTTTCTTCATTTTTACTCTATAGGAAGAAATAATATCGATACCAGACGTTCTTAAGTCAGTAGCATTCGCCATAAAAATTCCTCTAGATGCATTGTTTGCTAACAAGGTAGTATATAAAAATTGAGAAACGGCGTCGCCTGTTGCACTTCCTGAAAAAGCATCTGTTAAAATAATTCGGTCAGTTATTTTAGTGGTATAACCATCTACCGTTAAGCTAAATTTATTAATTTTTAAAGTGGTACCAATGCTAGCACTATTAGAAATTTCAGGTTTTAAACTTGGTATACCCAATGTTTGTGCTGCCTTGCTATCATTTGGCAAGGTTGCGTCATCATAAGCAATACCTCCCTGAAAAACAGTAGATGTTTTAGTTAAATATCTTTGTTGTAAAGCTGGTGCCCTAAAGCCTGTACTTAATGATCCTCTTAAGGAAAAATTATCTGATACTTTATATCGCCCAGCAATTTTACCGCTTAAATTACCACCAAAGTCAGAATAATTTTCATAACGGGCAGCTATATCAACTAAAAATTTATTAATCGGTTCCATTTCAAAATCAGCATATAAAGCAATAGATGTTCTGCCTTCATTTTTTGCATTGTCTGGTCTAAAACCAGGAAACACTTGTGCACCACCAGCAGGAATGCCTGTGCTATTATCCGCTAACCTTACAGTTGTTGGTGTGCCATTTAAAACATCAACCACCCCGTTCGTACGGCGCATATAATTTGCCCAAGAAGCTTCCTCGCCTGCTTTTTGTTGATAATTTTCATATCTTAATTCTGCACCACCAGCCACATTTAAGTTAATTGAATTATTTATTTTTTTAGAAAAATCTAAATTAGTTGTGTTTTGGCGAAACAGTAAAGTACCAGCATTAAATTCGGTTTGTTTACTCATATTGTTATAATATGCAGAAACGTTTAATGTATTTTCAATATTAAAACTAAAACTATTTTGTCCGAATGTATTACTCAAATCATAATTCCATGAACCTAATTTTCCCTTTAAGCCAGTACCTATTGAAATATCCTTGATATTAGAAGAAATTTCGGGTAAAAATCCATTTGGGTAAATGGCAGGGATATTGGAGCTTTGATACGGCATTCGGTAAAAGCCCGTTGAATTTCCCAATCTATTACTTAGGATACTAAAAAAATAAAATTCTCTGTCATTTTTTAAAGCTACTGCGCCATTAATCACACCCTGAATATTTTTTGTGGCCGATTGGCCTACCCTCATCTGAAAATAATTACGATCTACCCCCAATGTTGTAAGAAGTGCTGTGCTTGCCGAATCGCCTGATTTTCGATTATCAATATCTCCAGCTCTTTCACCAGAACGAATTGTAGGTTCTCTTTGTTCTAGATTTAAGGTAACATTAATAAAACTTGCTTTTGTTTTTCCAATTTGCCATCCATAATTTACAGAAGCATTTATTTTTTGTCCATCTGTAACACTATTATTATAATATTTTGGATCATTTGCCGGTCCTTCTCCTAATTTAAAACTACCAGGAGCGGCATGCTTGTAGGATTGATAAGTGGTAATATTAGCACCAGTACTAAGTACCGCTTTACCTGTTCCAATATTTTTATTTAATTGAATATTAATTACTCCAGCGATCGCATCTGATCCATATTGTGCAGCAGCGCCATCTCTTAATAATTCTATTTTATCTATAGAAGCGGCAGCTATTGCATTTAAATCTGTTCCTACCGAACCCCTTCCCATTGTTCCGTTTACATTCACCAATGCGGAAGTATAACGACGCTTGCCATTAATTAATACAAGGGTTTGATCAGGACCCAAGCCCCTTACGGTAGCAGGATCCACGTGGTCAGTCCCGTCGGCTACTGTTTGCGTAGTAGAATTAAATGAGGGGGCTACATGGTTTAATATATCTGTTAAGTTGGTTTGTGGGACTTCAGAAGTTAATGTTTTAAGATCAAACAAATCAACTGGAGAGATAGACTCTAACTTAGATCTTCCTATACTTCTTGAGCCCAATACTACCACTTCGTTTAAATCGTTATTTAGAATTTTAAGCTGTATACTAATAAAAGTGTTTTCTTTTAAGGTATGGGATTGGTTTGAAAAACCACTAAAGCTTACAACAAGTAAATTGCCATCACTGGCTTTAATTGAAAAATCTCCACTATTATTGGTTTGTGTTTTTACTTTACTCCCTTTTATGGAAATGGTTGCACCGGCTAAAGCTTTGCCTTCTTCGTCTTTTACATTGCCTGTAAAAATCGTCTCTTGTGCAGTAGATGTAATAAATGCTGCCGACAAAATTATCAACATTAAAAATCTTTTCATAATTTTTGGTGTTAAGGTAATAAATTATTGTTAATATTAGGTTGAAGATAGTGTTTTGTTCTAAAATAACCATAAAAAAAGGCTATGATGTATAGCAAAGAAAAAGGGTTTACGCTTATAAAGTCGTGAACCCTTGAAATACAGTTCTTTCGGCTGTGGCCCCACCTGGGCTCGAACCAGGGACCACCTGATTATGAGTCAAAAAAATGGTTGCTTTACGTTATTCATATTCGGGTTTAAGAACTTCTTTAAATTGAGGATATTGTTTGTACAGGCTTAATAGCTATTGTATCGATTTACAATCACCAATTCTTGCAGATACATCATCAACATTTGCAAATACAAAAATTAATACAAGCCTATATTTTATGGGAAGGGTAAGTTTTGTTAGTAGAAAAAATATATAACGCAACAAAATAATTTGAAAACAGCATTACAATACAAAACGATGGGGAGATAATTATTCATTCAAATAAAAGACCCTAGCTGCAAAAAGCTGCTAGGGCCATTTATTATCATTATTGTTATAATAAATTGATAATTTTTAAATTATAATCTATTTTGTAACTCATCAATTATTTTAGCATATTTACGGAGAACCTTATCCCATTCTAATTCATCTTTGGTTGGTAGTCTCCAACCTTCACCTAGTTTAGCACCTATTACTGATGCTTGACACATACCCATATAACAGGCAAATAACATTGGAATAATTTATAACTTTTTCATATTGTTTTGTTTTTAAAAATTCGACCGCTATGCGGTTATTACAAATAGATAAATTGATAAATAGTTAAAAAGCCCGAACACTGCATCTCATAAATGTAAAGCAATTATTTTAAAAAAAGGGGCGATAAAACATATATATTAAAGATATTTACGCCACCTTCGCTTCATACAAGTACTTCTGAAACTCTAGTCAGACAGCGTTGTTAATAAGACGTTATAAAATATGAGCTTAATACAGCTTAGTGACGTAAATGTGACGTAATATGAAAATAAAAAAGGGCTTCAATTAATGAAACCCTTTGTGTTGTCTGCTCCCCCTTCTGGACTTGAACCAGAGACCCTCTGATTAACAGTCAGATGCTCTAACCAACTGAGCTAAGGAGGAGTTTACCCTTATTGGGGCTGCAAAAATAGGGCTTTTTACCTTTTACAAAAAAATAAAAGCATCTAATTCTTATGTTTTTAAAAATTGTATCCTGTAGATCAATTATTTAGTTGGCAAAAAAACTCGTTTAGTCACATACCCGCCGTAAATATTAGACAAAATTACCAGAAATAGAATGAGTTAAAAAAATGACTAGTACTTATTACTAGCTTAAGCGCTATCCAAATTAAGGAGCACACTATACACAGTGCATCCTATCTTTTTCTTATTTAAAGCTTATATTTTACCTGTGCTATATGAGCCATTTTTAGGTTCCAAATCTCCCAAAATTATTCTTATAAGATCAATTAAAGCCCAAATACCAAATCCGCCAAAAGTCAACAACTGTACTACGCCTTGCCAAGTGTATCCAAGATAAAAACGATGTATACCTAAGCCCCCCAAAAAGAAACAGATTAATGCAGCAGCAATTTGATTTTTATCGCCGCTAACAGCATTTCCCTTTTGCTTAAACGCTTTCCTTTGAGCTGCCTTTAATGTCATTAATTTTAAAAAACCTAGTCTATGACCAGTTAATACTTTATACTCTTTAGGAGTAAGTGTTAATAATTTTTCTGACGATATTTTTACTCCATATCCAATGTCAACTATTAGCAACCCTTCTGTTAATGGTGCTTTAGGTGTAATGTACGTAACTGCAGAAATTGCAGTTTGAGAGAGTAGCATTAAAAATAAAACAATACTAAATAATTTTTTTTTCATACGATGAGTTTGGTTTTAGTTTATAAAAATTAGTTACAAGCTTATAAATATAATTGATATTTTTTATATGCCCCTATAGTATATTCCATTATTGTTTTACAAACTTAAATCGAGCAGCAATGCCAGTTCCTTTAAAATAAATAATATAAAATCCTTTAGGAAATTTTCTTAACCCTACGATATATTCATTACGCAATACATTAGCAGAAAGTATCTCTTTATGTACAACACGGCCTATGGCATCTGTTATAAATAAAGTAATAGCGGGATGACTTTGTAGTAATTTTAAATGTATCAATACAGTTGCAGGATTAGGATAAATGATCATTTTTAAAAGCTTTGAATCCGCTGCCTCTATGTTGATTGTAATGAGTAAAGAATCTTTTAATGTAGGATTAGAAATAGATACCGCCTTTGCCCATACCGTACCACTTGATTGTGCAGTTACTAAACCCAAATTACTAATAGTAGCAGTGCCAGTAGCAGGAACTATACTCCAGGTTACCGCCTGGTTAGTAGCATTTGACGGGGTTATGATTGCTACCATTTGTAATGTACCTATTACAGAAGTAATTGTAGCAGGAACATTTCCTAGGGTTTTAACAACTAGTGAAACAAGCGGAACAAATTGATTAGAAATCGTAATTAATAAGGAATCTTTGGCAGCACTATTTGAAACAGATACGGCTTTTGCCCACACGGTACCATTAGTTTGCGCCGTAACTAAGCCAGTATTACTAATAGTAGCAGACCCGCTAACATTAATTAAACTCCAAGTTACTGCAGTATTTGAAGCATTTGCTGGCACAATCGTTGCCACCATCTGAAGACTACCATTATTAATACTGATGATAGCAGGCACGCTTGCCTGTGTAGAAACAATTAGTGCAGTTACTGGTATCGGTTGATTGCTTATTGTTATCAGTAAAGAATCTTTCTTAGACGGTGTTTGTACAGAAACTGCTTTCGCCCACACAGTGCCGTTACTTGCAGCTGTTACTAAACCAGTGGTACTAATAGACGCATTCCCCGTTACAACTACCATGCTCCATGTTACCGCTTGGTTGGCATTGGCTGGCAATAAAGTGGCTACCATTTGTAATGTGCCGCCAGCTGTATTAATTACGGCAGGAACACTACCTTGTGTAGATACAATTATGGAAGTTACTGGTATCGGTTGATTGCTTATTGTTATCAGTAAAGAATCTTTCATGGAGGGTGTTTGTACAGAAACTGCTTTCGCCCACACAGTGCCGTTACTTGCAGCTGTTACTAAACCAGTGGTACTAATAGACGCATTCCCCGTTACAACTACCATGCTCCATGTTACCGCTTGGTTGGCATTGGCTGGCAATAAAGTGGCTACCATTTGTAATGTGCCGCCAGCTGTATTAATTACGGCAGGAACACTACCTTGTGTAGATACAATTATGGAAGTTACTGGTATCGGTTGATTGCTTATTGTTATCAGTAAAGAATCTTTCATGGAGGGTGTTTGTACAGAAACTGCTTTCGCCCACACAGTGCCGTTACTTGCAGCTGTTACTAAACCAGTGGTACTAATAGACGCATTACCCGTTACAACTACAATGCTCCATGTTACCGCTTGGTTGGCATTGGCTGGCAATAAAGTGGCTACCATTTGTAATGTGCCGCCAGCTGAATTAATTGCGGCAGGAACACTACCCTGTGTAGATACAATTATGGAAGTTACCGTTACGCCAGCTTGGCCAGTAATCGTAATTAGCAAGGAATCAGAGACAGTATTATCCACAACAGATACTGCTTTTGCCCAAACCGTACCGTTAGTTTGTGCTGTAACCAAGCCACTGGTACTAATGGTTGCGATACCTGTTCCCGTAACAATACTCCAGGTTACCGCTTGGTTAGCCGTGGCCGGAAATATATTCGCAGTCATTTGTAAAGTGCCGGCTGGTGTTGTTATTGTTGAGGATACACTGCCTTGTGTTCCAACAACTAAAGCAAATAACCCGCCTGGTGTAATATTTTGTGCATAGCCACGATACTCTACCCCCCTATTTTCGTACCATAAGGCAACTGCTTGTCTATTGCTAAGAGCAGTAAAACCAAAACGACCTTTTGGTGTGGAACCGCCAGCCGTTGTTGAACTGAGTTCTACTCTGTTTCCACTCCAAACAAAAGCCCCGTTGGCATCAAGCCTTGTGGCATATATTTTATAAGCAGCATCGTAACTCATAAAAACAGGTGCATCATTCACTAATGAAACGGTTCCAGATTGTGTATCAAAACTAGGACTTATAGGATATACATTTAATGCACTTGCGCCAAAAAGTCGACTTCCATCTGACTTTGCAAATTTTTGCACATAAACGCCGTATTGACTTTGTGCAGTATTACTATAAGAACAAAGTGACCATACATAAGGAGAGCCTGGAATTAAAGCAATATTAGTGTTTTGTTGATAAGGGTCTGAACCAGATGTGCTGGTGCTAAAATTAGAGCCACTTGCGCCAAAGGGAATTGTTCCATCAGGATTAATACGTTGTAGCCAGGAATTAAAACGACTGCCAACGCTACTATAATAACCACAATAAGTAGTATCATTCTCGGCGGTTACAGAATAGTAACGAATACCCGCTGTGGTTTCGGTACAAATTTGGAGCGGTGCAGCCCAAATAGGTGTCCCACTACTATTATAACGTTGCGAGTAAAGCGTTGTAGAAATTCCGGTACCGCGTTTTTGAAAAATTAAATTAAAATTGCTACCAAGATTAGGTACTACTTGTCCACGTGTAGTTAATGTAGTACCTACTTTTACTTGTACGGGTGTTGCCCAAGCCAATGCACCAGCTACAGTAATTTTTTGTAGATTTAGTGTATTACTAATCGATTCAATCCAGGATACTGCTACTTCATTATTGCTAAGCACACCAGGGTAAGGAGCAAGTCCTTCTCCAAGTACAACTCCGTCTACCCCCCACAGTGGTGCCCCTGCTTGAGATATCTTGTAAATAACTGCACTAATCGGTCCATTTCGTTGATCTTGAAAAGCAATAATTAAATTATCGCTTGCATCTTTACAGATATTAAAAACATAAGTAGCGCTGCCCGAAGTTTTATTGCTAACCAAAACACCATTGGAGCCTAATAATTTTACACCATTTACATCAAGTAGCTGGGCACGCATATCATAATTACCTGCATTTTGATGATAAAAAGCTATCCAGGTTTTTCCCGTACTGGTAGTTAGCGTTTGCATATCTGCTAATGGAAGAGCCGCTAATTCTAAATTTACCAAGGTATTGGTATTCCATTGTGCAGAAATGGTATTAAGCCATGCTACACTTATTAATAATAATATTAATCTTTTCATCGGAAAATAAATTTTAATAGATCTCTCTTAAATAAAATTTTACGTCTGTAGAGCTTGAGTAGATATTTTTAGTTATTCCAAATATAATACATTTTACAAAAACTTATGTCAATAAAAATCCCCCGATATTATCGAGGGATTTTTATTATAATTAATTCTTGATTGTTTACTGAACTACCACTCTACACATAGTTAATCGGTTACCATTAAGGTCACCTATTTCAACCCAGTACAATCCTTTTCCATAAGCGCGCATATCTACATCCATCCTGTCGTATGGTCTGCCTATTGTG